>OBJQ01000048.1_pt1 | contig 122961 bp, 122 predicted proteins | sample 1519921 | NCBI WGS metagenome assembly OBJQ01 (sample SAMN04209244, study PRJEB22552) | human gut metagenome | biome: gut; material: feces | host: Homo sapiens | place: USA: Oklahoma
CGGCGCTCCCCTGATCACCAACGACGGCGTGACCATCGCCAAGGAGATTGAGCTGCCCGATCCCTTTGAGAACATGGGCGCTCAGCTGGTGAAGGAAGTCTCCACCAAGACCAACGACGTGGCTGGCGACGGTACCACCACCGCTACCCTGCTGGCTCAGGCCATCATCCGCGAGGGCCTGAAGAACCTGGCCGCCGGTGCCAATCCCATGATCATGAAGAAGGGCATTGCCAAGGCCACCACCACCGCCATCGAGGCCATCAAAGCCAACAGCCAGAAGGTCAACGGCTCTGCTGACATCGCCCGCGTCGGCGCTGTCTCCTCCGGCGACGAGAACATCGGCAAGCTGATCGCTGAGGCCATGGAGAAGGTGGGCCACGACGGCGTTATCACCATCGAGGAGTCCAAGACCGCTGAGACCTACTCCGAGGTCGTGGAAGGCATGCAGTTTGACCGGGGCTACATCACCCCCTACATGGTCACCGACACCGAGAAGATGGAGGCCAACCTGGACGACGCCCTCATCCTCATCACCGATAAGAAGATCTCCAACATCCAGGAGCTGCTGCCCCTGCTGGAGCAGGTTGTCCAGTCCGGCAAGAAGCTGCTGATCATTGCTGAGGACGTGGAGGGCGACGCTCTGTCCACCCTGATCGTCAACCGTCTGCGCGGCACCCTGAACGTGGTCTGCGTCAAGGCCCCCGGCTTCGGCGATCGCCGCAAGGAGATGCTGCAGGATATCGCCATCCTGACCGGCGGCACTGTGATCTCCTCCGACGTGGGTCTGGAGCTGAAGGAAGCTCAGCTCAATCAGCTGGGCCAGGCTCGCCAGGTCAAGGTCACCAAGGAGAACACCACCATTGTCAACGGCGCTGGTAACTCCGAGGATATCAAGGCCCGTATTGGCCAGATCAAGAGCCAGATCGAGGTGACCACCTCCGATTACGACCGTGAGAAGCTGCAGGAGCGCCTGGCCAAGCTGGCCGGCGGCGTGGCTGTCATCAAGGTCGGCGCTGCCACTGAGGTGGAGATGAAGGAGAAGAAGCTGCGCATTGAGGACGCTCTGAACGCCACCCGCGCCGCTGTGGAAGAGGGCATCGTGGCCGGCGGCGGTACCGCTTACCTGAATGCCATCCCCGCTGTTGAGAAGCTGATGGCTGAGGTCGAGGGCGACGAGAAGACCGGCGTGCAGATCATTGCCTGCGCTCTGACTGCTCCTGTCAAGCAGATCGCTGCCAACGCCGGTATCGACGGCTCCGTGGTTCTGGAGAAGATCCGCGAGTCCGGCAAGACTGGCTACGGCTTCGATGCCTACAACGAGGTTTACTGCGACATGATCCCCGCCGGCATCGTGGATCCCACCAAGGTGAACCGCTCCGCTCTGGAGAACGCCGCCTCCATCGCCAGCACCCTGCTGACCACCGAGGCCCTGGTCGCCGACAAGCCCGAGCCCCCCGCACCTGCCGCTCCTGCTGCCCCTGATATGGGCGGCATGTACTAAGCAATCGTCTGAATCCATTGGGACACAAGCAATTGATGGAAGTGCAACCGTAAATTTACGATAAACTTACGACAATTGCAAAAGAAAATCGCCTGATTATGTATGAACGCCGCTGTCTGCAAATCGCAGACAGCGGCGTTTTACTGCACTTTGTGCCGTAGGGGAGGGGCTTGCCCCTCCCGCCGGTTTTCCCCGCAGAAACTTAGATTCTGGGCGCTCAGGCGCGCCTCCGCTGGGAGAACATGAAAAAGACGGGAGAAAAATGCTGGTTTTACTTGAAAATATTGGCTGAGTGTGCTACATTTGAACATAGAACAAAATTCATATTTTGTTCTATCTGGAACACAGCCCCATGGGGCTGTCTCTCTCCATTTAGGAGAGAGACAAGCCTTTGTGGACTGGCTGGCGGACCAAATCAAATGATGTAAAGGAGTGTCTAGAAGTGAAAAAGCGACTATTGGCAAGCCTGATGTGTCTGTGCCTGCTGGTAGGGTTACTTCCTGCCACAGCACTGGCGGCGGACGTAACCAATTGTCCTGGCGGCGATGAGTGCAACCACGAAGCGGCCATTGGGAACACGCACTATGGTACTTTAAAAGAGGCCATGGGTGCGGCTAAAAACGGAGAAACTGTTGACCTATTGAGAAATGTGACCCTGACCAAAAGTGTAGAGACTGCGAGAAAAGTTTCCGGCATTACACTTGATCTCAATGGTCATAACATTGACGGCACAGCAGTTACAAGCAGTAATGGTGTTGTATGTATGGGGACCAAATATGGGTGGAAACCTGTAGAAGATACTGACAACACGATGAAAATCATCAACTCTGTCTCTGACCAAGGCGGCGAGATCAAGGGGACGCTGCCGGTCCAGTTCAGTACAGGCGATAGCCGCTATCCGATTCCCGGCGAGATCGGTGAAGGTGTGACGCTGACTGTTACCGGAGACGGAACCGACGCTGTCCAGTTGAAATCTTCTGCCTATCTGGTATACAGTGAGAACTCTAGGGATTATATCAAAAACGGTGGCTTTAAGGTCACTGCCGCTGACGGGATCGAGCGAATCTATGGTTCGTATGCTAATGCGGCCAAAGCGGCCCACAATGGTGTGGTCACTATGCTGCATGATTATAGCGGAAAAGAGTCTATAAGCTCTGGTAACCGGGTAGGAGTACTGGATCTGGGGGGTAATACATTTACTTATCTGAATTCAGACAAAATGATTAACATCAACTATGATAACGCAGGTATTACGATTCAAAACGGCACACTGACCGCCAATGCGGAGGTATTATCAGAGGGTGGCGTTACTGCATTGTATAATAATACCACACTAGTGCTGGAGCATGTGACCATGAATGTTCCCGGTAATAGCTATGGTATTGTGACAAACGGTACCAATACCGGAAACAAGATTACGCTCAAGGACTCCACCCTGAATGTTCCTGATGGATATGGAATTTATTTCCCATCCTCCGGGAGTGTGGCGATTGAGGATTCTGTGATCAACGCTAAGTATTCCGGTGTGCAGATGTGCTCTGGCAGCTTGACTGTGAAGGGTGACAAGACCGCGATCACTACCACGGGTGAGCCTCAGCCGAAGACGGAGAATGATGGAGCCATTGCGGACGGTGCCGCGATCTCCGTTATTAACCGCAGCTATCCCGGCGGAGCTCCTACCATGAGTATTACTGGAGGTACCTTCTCCAGTAAAAATGCGGATGCCGTCAAGGCATATACCTTCAGCAACACAGGCAATATTGAGGGCGAGTGGGAAAACGCAAAAGATTCTGTATCCATCTCCGGCGGTACATTCTCGTCTGATGTGACTGACTATCTTGATGATGGCTGTGAACTGGACGAGACTGGCAGTGTTGTCCCCTCTGATGGCTCCGTAGCAAGCATTGGAAACAAAGGGTATCATTCTCTGGAAGAGGCCATCACAGCAGCCAAGGCGGGTGACACTGTCACGCTTCTCAAGAATGTGACTGAAGATGTGACCATCCCGGTGAATACGACTATCACCCTCGACCTGAACGGCAAGACTCTTCAAAATAAAACATCGGATACGATCACAGTGAAGTATGGTGCGTCCCTGACGATTCAGGGGGATGGCACAGTAGACAACACGAGCCATGCCCGTGCCGCGATCTATAACAACGGTACCGTAATGCTGAACGGTGGGCAGTACACCCGCAGCGCGGAGACTGGACAAGACGCAGAGACTTCGGGGGAAAATTCCTATTATAACATTCTGAACCACGGCAGTATGACTATCAATAATGGTGTAACTGTAAGCCAGAACGGCGGTTTCTCCAGCATGATTGCAAATGGATATTACCATTATACCGATAAAAATCCACGCAACGGTTATGTCAAAGGGACAAACCATGCAAATCCGGAGCTGGTGATCACTGGCGGTACGTTCAGCGGCGGCCTGAATACAGTAAAGAATGATGACGGGGCCAAGCTGACCATTGTGGATGGCACCTTTGAAAATACCAAGCAGGCCGCAGTGATGAACTGGAATGAGGCCACGATCAAGGGCGGTTCTTTCAGTGTACAGGAGAGCGCTGGTTCTGTACTGGTCAACGGAAGTTACGGTGCTGATACGGTTGATCAGGGTGTTCTGACCATTGAGGGCGGTACCTTCACCATACCGAGCGGTAAGCCTATTATTTCCATCAATCAGAGTGGGGCACCTGCGGAAGCCGAGACTACTGTAAAGGGCGGCAGTTACTCCTCGTCGGTGGCGAAGTATGCGGATCCGAATTTGAACTTTGAGGCCAAGGACAGCAACGGCATCTACACTTACCACTCCAAGGTCGAGGACGCTCTGGACGCCGCCGGGAGCGACGGTACTGTGAGCACCACCGAAGAAAACCCCGACCTTGAGATCACTCTGCCCACCCCCACCAAGGAGGGCTACACCTTCCTGTATTGGGAGGCTAAGGACGGCACTCAGTACAAGGGTGGTCAGAAGGTCAAGGCCAGAGTGTTCCAGGATCTCACCGCTGTGTGGAAGAAGAACAGCGATTCTTCCTCCGGTTCCTCCGACAACGAGCGCACCTACGCCATCATCACCGAAGACAACGGACACGGCTCCGTGACCGTCAGCGCGGACGAGGCCTCCGCTGGCACCCGCATCACCGTCACCGTGAAGCCCGACGCGGGCTATGAGCTGGACGAGCTGACTGTCACCGACGCCAAGAACAAGGACCTGAAGGTCACTAAGCGGTCCGAGACCACCTACACCTTCCACATGGCGGACAGCAAGGTCACCGTGGAGGCCAGCTTTACCAAGGACGGCACCGTCCAGAAGCCCGACACCCGCTTTGACGATGTGGCAAAGAGCGCCTGGTACTACAAGGCCGTGGAGTATGTGGCTGAGAACGGCATCATGTCCGGCGTGTCTGCCCGGGAGTTCGCGCCCAACGCGGGCTTCAGCCGCGCCATGCTGGCCCAGACCCTGTACGCCATGTCCGGCAAGCCCACTGTGAAGGCGGAGGGCACATTTGCTGACGTGGCGGCCAACGCCTGGTACGCCGACGCGGTGAACTGGGCGGCGGAGAAGGGCTATGTCTCCGGTGTGGGCGACGGGAAGTTTGCCCCCGACGCCTCCGTGACCCGTGAGCAGATGGCCCTGATCCTGTACCGCTACGCGGGCAGCCCGGACGCCTCCGGCATGGTCCTGCGGGAGTTCGCCGATGGGGACAGCGTCAGCGCCTACGCCGTGGACGCCATCCGCTGGGCGGTCCACGAGGGCCTGATTTCCGGCATGGAGAACAACACCCTGGCTCCCCAGGGTACCGCTACCCGTGCCCAGGTGGCCCAGATCCTGATGAACTTCCATCAGAAGCTGGACAAGTAAACAGATTCTGATATATTGGAAATCACGAAGTCTTGAAGGGTGGCATGTACTAATCCAAAAGCATATGCAAAGCCCACGGCTCATGCCGTGGGCTTTTTTATAATATAAAAGTGTCAAAATCCGGTTCCTACCACTTCTCCGTGCCAGCCGTCCTCTTCCAGCGTGATGTACCCGCACCGGCTATATTCATAGGCCTCTTTGGGAACAGACGGGTCGCTGCCGGTATACGCTCCGGTGTTTCCCGCCATGGACCAGTTGAGGGCATAGTCGTTTTCCGGGACAAAGACGGTAGTCAGATAGAAACAGTAGGTATTCTCTCCGATCTCTCCCTGCTCCCGGAAATGCTGGGTGGCATCCTCTGCTGCCTCCACCTGAGTGGAGACATAGGTATAGCAGAATTTGCTGCCCGAAGCAGCCTGGAGATGGAAGGATTCAAAGGCCTGACAGTATACAGCGGCGGCCTCCAGATAGCTCTGCCCCTCATTGGGGATCACAATGTTCTGGTGCTCATAGTCTCCATTCAAAGCAGCGAACTCCAACTCGTCAATCCAGCCCCGCAGCTGCTGATAGGGAACACAGCTCTCCGACTGCGGCACCAGCCACACTTCCCCTGTCGGGCCCTCAAAACGCACCTCCTGGGCATCGGAGTAGGCGGTGAGGCTCCAGTCGTTAATCTGGGCAATGGTAACCGCCGCTGGACTTTGTTCCGGCGAGAAGCCGGGAGTCGTGGCCTCCACGATGTTCCATTGGATCTCTTTTAACTGGTTGGCGTTATAGACCGCATTGGTCGCTGACCAACAATCTTCATACACGATGGGCTCCCTGCCGTTTCGGGTCAGGGACAGTGTAAGATTGTCTCCCTCCTGAAGTTGAGTTAGATAACTTTTCAGAACAGAAAGCGCTTCCTCCCCCTGTCTGTCTTGGGATGAGATGGGATTCTGCTTTTCTCTCTGGGACTTACCCGCCTCCGGATTAGTCCCGCATGAGGCCACTATCGCCACGCAAACCAGGGCAGCCAATGCAACCATCCACTTTTGCGGCTTATTCCAGGCCAAAAGATTCCGGATACGGCCCTTGGTATTTCCCTCCCCAAAGGCCAACGGCGTGCCGCCCACCACTCTCCGTCCGGTGGACAGGCTGAGCAGAGAGGCGGAATAGTCCGCCCGGATATGGGCTCCCAGCGTCTGGAGCACCGCCTCATCACAGCTCATCTCCATATCCTTCTGGGCCAGGAAGAAGGACAACCAGACCAGAGGATTGAACCAGTGGATACACAGGGCCAGAAACGCCAGCAGCTTGACCAGATGGTCCAGACGCTTGATATGGTACTGCTCATGGAGGATAATATATTTTTGCTCCTCCTCGGACAGGATAGAGGGCAGATAGATCTTGGGCCGCAGCACCCCCAGCACAAAGGGGGATGCAATGTGATCGGCCAAATAAATGTTATCCCGCAGAGGTATCGCCCCTACCAGCCAGCGGCGAAGGCGGAGCATGGACAGCACACTGTACACCGCCATCAGCGCCATACCGGTCATCCAGCCCAGGGTAAGCAGCGCCACCGGCGCCTCCAGCGGATCGGCAACCAACTGCTCCTCCCCCTGGGGAAGGGCCTGATTGACGGCCTGGTTCACACCGGGGACTGGAAGGTCCACCTGGGGAAATTCAGTATGGACCAGGTCCGGCTGGACATATTGGATCTGGGTGGTGTAGGCAGCAGTCTGCCGGATGGGTGCATCGGTAAGGGCCAACAATGAGAAGCCTGTAGGGATAGAAAACGGGCACAGCAGCCGGAACAGGACCACCGACCACAGGGCATAGGAAAAGACTTTGGGCGCTTTTTTCAGAAGCAGCCGGGCGGCAAGCACAAATACAATGACCACACTGGTCGCAATGCTCATATTCAGAATCCGGGGCAGCAGTTCATAGGCTAAAAAGTCACTCATAAAACCTCACCCTTTTCTGTTTTCCTCAATCAGCTGCTGAAGCTGACGTACCTCCTCATCACTGAGCTTTTTCCGGGTGGTAAATGCGGCCAGGAAGGCGGGGAGAGAGCCATCAAAGGTCTCCTGCACAAACTGTTCACTCTGCCGGGCATAGAATTCCTCTCTGGAAAGAAGCGAGGACACCGTGCCGCTCTGGTTTTGGAACAGTCCCCGGCTGCACAGCCGCTTTAGTACCGTGTACGTGGTGGATTTTTTCCACTGGAGCTCCTGCTGGGCCAGTTGGACCAGCTGGGAAGAGGCCAGCGGCTCATTGGCCCAGATGAGATCCGCAAAGCGGCTCTCCACCGGGCCAAGTCTGATGTCTCCCATGGCGATTCCTCCTCTCACATTTTTGGTCTACAACTTGTCGTCTACAATGTTAGTTTACGACTTGTAGACCAGTTTGTCAAGCGCCGTTCTCAGCAAAAAAGGACGCCTTCTCAGGCGTCCTTTTTCTTCTTTTTCTGTTTCTTCTCCAGTTTCATAGCCGGCCAGGACTGGGCGGTGATCACACCCTCCAAACCAGCCCGCCGGGCTGCACGGATATACTCCTGGGGATCGGCGGTGGTATAAATCTCCAGCGTACCTGGCTCGCTGCGCCGGCTGATCTGCCGCGTCTCCTTCAGGCACCGCTCCAGCTCCCTGGCCATGCGGTCTGCCGGATCCACCAGCTGCAGCTGAGGATAGAGGCGGCGGATATTTTCCTCCACCAGAGGGTAGTGGGTGCAGGCCAGCAGGCAGCACTCCACCTGGTCCTGATGCACCAGTCCGTCCAGATTCTCCCGCAGCTCCTCGTCAATGGCCTGCTGACTGGCCCCATGCTCCACCATAGCGGCCAGATTTTTATATCCACGGCTGAATACCTTCTTCTCCGGCGCCAGCTGGGCAATCAGAGCGGGATAGCAGCCGGTGGAAGCGGTAAAGCAGGTGGAGATCACACCCACCCGCTTCTCCGGCCGATGGGCTGCTGACTCTGCACCTGCCTGCACCACACTGAGCACCGGACAATCCATCTCCCTGCGGTACTCGTCGATCAGACAGGAAATGGTATTGCAGGCCACCAACAGCGCCTTTACCTGCCGCTGGCGCATAAAGTCCAGCATATACCGGGTCAGACTCAAAATCTCCTCCGCAGTATGGTTGCCATAGGGGTTATTTCCCCCGTCTCCGAAGTAGAGGATATTCTCGTTGGGCAGCTGCCTGCGCACCCGGCGGGCTACACTGAACCCGCCGATGCCCGAGTCTATGATCCCGATGGGACGATTTTGATTGGACATAGCATCACCTGCATTTTCCTGTTTGTGGCTTGGTGCACGCAATATCATACACAGCTGCCTACAAAAAAACAAGGGAAAAGTTCCCCAAATCTATCCTGCCCTCACGCTCCATTTTCCTGGGACGCAGCAGTTTCCACCCGGCTCACCTCTCTGGTGAGCATATCCAGCAAGTAGGTCCCCGAATCGGTGGCCACCTGCCACACCGGTACCAGCGACGTAGAACCGGGGGAGTAGTTAGTGGCCACATATCCCTGGGTGATGCTGTCGATACGGCTGCATACATCGCCCATGGCAGTCAATCCGTGGTAAAAACGGATGAGCGCGGTAGGCACCTCCAGAGTCTGGCGGCTCTCGTCAGGCTGGGGCGTTCCCATCAGGCGCCGCCCGCCGGACATGGACACCAGGTCTCCGCCCCGGTAGGTCAAAGTCACCTGCCGGTCAAACAGAGGACTCCCGTTCCAGATCTGCCGCAGCAGGACCGTAGTCTCCGCCGCGCCGTCTTCTTCCCCGGTCACCTCCAGGATCTCACCCTGGAAGTTCAGCTTTTTCAGGATCTCCACCGAGTAGCTCCGGGGATCTGCCCCGTCCAGGGGAAAGGCCCCGCTGACAAACTCGCCTTGAAACGTGCCGTCGGCATGGAACTGGATATAGCCCCGCTGGTTGTGGTAGCGATATACTTCACCGCCCAGAAGGCGCTCCTCTACCTGGCCACCCAGAAGAGCCTGAGCCAGCTTGGGTTCGCTCTCCCGGTCCCGCTCCACCTGCTGGGGCTGGAGCGTGTCCTCTTTGGGAATGATATTCTCCTCCACGGTCACCCCGTTTTTCTCCAGAAAGGCTACCGCCTCCTGACGGGCCTGGAGCTGTACGGTACGCTTCTGCAGATCCTGGCGCAGGACAAAGGAGAGCAGCAGCAAATTGGTCCCGGCCAGGATGATCAGGATGATGGTTTTGATTTTTGACCATTCCATGCGCTCATCCTCCCGTCTTCCACTGGCTGGCCGCCGCCCAGGAGGCGCTCACCTGCTGTGCCCCGCTGTCCAGATACAACAGCAGCAGCTCCTCGCCCTCGTGGCCCTTGGCCTCCATGGCCGCCATGGCCTGGAGCTGAGGCAGCACCACCGAGGTGGTCCCGCTGTCTGTGTAGCTGCGGAAATGCAGGGTAAAGCTGTTCACCCGGCCGCCGCTGACCTGGAAGCTGGCCGCATAGCCCTCCTCCCCCAGGCGCACCGGGACTCCATTGAGCAGATACCCAAATTCGATCTGCCAACTCTCCGCTCCGGTCTCCTCCACTGACATCAGATAGATCCGGGCCTGACCGCCCAGTTCTCCCAGGGTGTCTGTGGCCAGCTGGCGGCAGCTCTCCACTGCCCAGTACACCCCCGAACCGGCCACCGGATAGCGGATTGCGCCGTCATCGGCGGCAGTAAAGGTCACTGTGCCGTCCGAGGCCAGGCGCAAGGTATCGTTTCCGTTTCGGATGACCTGCTCATCGGAGGTGATATAGGATACGCTGGAGTCGGCGGAGAAGTCCAGCTTCTGCCGCACCAGCGCCTGGGCGCTCTCCTGCTCCAGAGGATTGGCCGCCTGGTAGACCTTGGGGGCAATGTTCTCCCCCAGCAGCAGCGTATCGGGCGCCAGGGCGCTGTACTCCTCCTGCTCAAAGGCAAAGTGGGCTCCGTTATCCTTAACACCGGACACCGCCTCGCTCAAGCGGTTGACATCCACCATGCTGCACACCGCCCGGTAGTACGTTCCATTCTGAGCGCTGTAATAGATGACCGCCTGCCCATCCTGAGAGGTCAGTACCAAGCGGCGCAACGCACCGCTCAGCTGCTCATTGTTTACCGAAAGCCACCCGTTCAGCACGGAAAACGGCAGGTCGTCCTGCCAGTCAAAATACACCCCCGGCGCGGTATTCAGGGCCTGACGCCACGCCTGCTGATCCACGCTCTCCGGAGTGCCGGCGCTGCTCAGGGCCTCCACCAGCAGGCTGTACACCTGCTGAAACAGGGCGTCCTGTGCCTCCTGGTCATACTGCACTCCGTAACGCAGCGTCTCCTCTCCCCCCCGGATGGTCACCGCCATACGCAGGGGCTGGGCGGCCAGGGTGCGGCTCTCCTGGGTGGTCTGTCCGCCGCTCTCTCTGCTCTCCGAAGGAAGCAGCCCGCTGAGGGCCACGGGCAGCTGGGTGCGCACCGCGAGATAGACCGCCGAGCAGCTCAGCAGCACGATCAGCAGGCTCTTCACCCGTTCTACCAATTTTTTATTCTTCTTAAACATGGCTGGGACCCTCGATCTTCAGTTCCATGCGCATGGACAGGCCGGGTCCTTCCCGGTCCACCAGTTCCAGCACGCCCTCGTGGCGGTCCACGATCTCCTTGGCAATGGACAGTCCCAGGCCGGTTCCTCCCGACTGGCGGGAGCGGGCCTTATCTACCCGGTAGAAGCGCTCGAAAATACGGGGCCGGTCCTTTGGAGGAATGCCGATGCCGTCGTCGTCCACCTGCATCCACACCCGGTCTCCCTCCCGTCCGGCGGAGACCAGGATATGTCCTCCGTTGGGCGTATATTTGATGGAGTTGGAGACGATGTTCATCATCACCTGGAGCACCCGCTCCCGGTCAGCCACAATGGCGGGCAGATCGGGCTCCAGACGCAGCTTCATCTTGTGGTCGTGGCGCTGGGCCTCCATGTACACGGCGTTGTACAGATCCTGTACCGCCACATCGAAGGGGAAGCGCACCAAATGCAGTTCGTCCTTTCCCGAGTCGAACCGGGACAGGGTGAGCAGGTCCTGCACGATATGGGTCATGCGGTCGCTCTCGTTGAGAATGACCCCCAAAAACTTTTTTTCTGTGGTGGGAGGCAGCTCTCCGGCGCTGTCCGAGAGGGTCTCGGCGTAGCTGCGGATGTTGGTAAGGGGGGTGCGCAGCTCGTGGGAGACATTGGCCACAAATTCCCGCTGCATATCCTGGGTTTTCCGCTGCTGGGTCACATCGTGGAGCACCACCAGCACGCCGCCCTGGCGGTCCCGGTCAAAGGGAGCCAGCAGCAGCTGCAGGAAGCGTTCTCCCTCCCAGCGCTCCTCCTCCAGATAGTCAGGAGCCTGGAGCACCTGTTCCAGAGAAAGCAGATCACCGAAGAGTTCCTCATAGGTAGCCTCGGCAGTAATGGTACGGCCCAGCATCTCCTCGGCGGCAGGATTGGAGTGGATGACCTCTCCGTTGCGGGAAAAGGCCACCACGCCGTCGGTCATGTGCAAAAACAGAGTGTCAAGCTTGTTGCGCTCATTTTCCACCTGGCGCAGGGTGTCCTGAAGCTGTCCGGCCATGTCGTTAAAGGTGTCGGTGAGTACGCCGATCTCATCCCGGGAGGCCACCTGGATCTTTCGGGAGAAGTCTCCGTGGGCCACACGCATGGCGCCCTCGGTGAGGCGCTGGATGGGGATGATCATGGTCTTGGACAGCAGGAAGGACAACAGGATGGAGATGACCAGACCAAAGACCAGGGACTCCAAAATCAGCACAAACATCTGGCTGATGAGGCTGTTCACCGTGGTCTTGTTGTCCAGAATATAGATCACATAGGAGGAGCCGCCCCGGTCCAGGGTGATGGCCACGTCCATATAGTCGGCGGCCATATTGGGACTGCTGGAGTCCTCCCCAGTGGCCAGTGCGTGGGTGAGATTGGCCGAATCATAGGACAGGTTCTTACCCGCATCGTCGTTGTTGCCGGCCAGGTACTCCCCGGTCTCCCCGTCCAGGATAAACAGGGTGCGGCTGTAACCGTTCAGGCCCAGCTCGCCGGAGTAGGTCTCCAGGATGTCAAGGATGGCCTGGGCTCCGTCTTCCTCCCCCTGGGTGGCCGTGGTCAGATCCCGGGTCAGGGACTCCCGGGCGAACACATTGGACATCTGGGTATAGAAGTCCTCCAGATAGAATGCCATGACGGAGTTGATGAGAAAGGCGCCCACCACTGTCATCAGCGACAGGATGAGCAGCACCATGATCATCACCAGCTTCATGTGCAGGCTGCGCAGCACGGCACACTCCCCCCTTTTCCTTCCTTTCTAAGATTCCGCGGTCATTCCCCGCCGAACAGGTAGCCCATACCCCGCTTGGTCACGATGAACTTAGGCGAAGCGGGATCGTCCTCGATCTTCTCGCGCAGACGGCGCACCGCCACATCCACGGCCCGCACGTCGCCCACGTAGCCCTCATAGTTCCACACATGCTCCATCAGCGCCTCCCGGGAGAACACCTTTCCCGGCTGGGAGGCCAGATAGCAGATGAGATCGTACTCCCGCTGAGTGAGCTCCAGGGGGTTGCCGTCCTTATAGACGGTGGCCTTCTCCTGGTCCACCACCACCCGGCCCAGCTCCAGTCGCTTGCCCGAGGCAGGCTGAGCCTGCTCTCCCTGGGCGGGAGCCATAGCGGAGCGGCGGATGTTGGCCTTGACCCGGGCCAGCAGTTCCCTCATGCCGAAGGGCTTTGTGATATAGTCGTCTGCCCCCAGCTCCAGGCCCAGCACCTTGTCGGCCTCCTCCTCCCGGGCGGTGAGCATCAGGATGGGCACCGCACTGCCAGTCTCCCGGATGCGGCGGCACACCTCAAAGCCGTCCATCCCCGGCAGCATCAGATCCAGCAGCACCAGGTCGGGGTTCTGCTCCAGGGTCAGCTGCAAGCCGGTGTTGCCGTCGTAGGCCTCCAGGGTGTCGTATCCCTCCCGCTCCAGGTTAAAGGACAGGATGTCCACGATATTCTGCTCGTCCTCTACAATGAGCACGGTCTTTCCCAAAGTGCCGCCCCCTCTCAAAGGCCCAGCAGGACCTTGGTCTTGAGCACAGTGGCCACCGTCTTGGCGTCCTCCACCGTGCCGTCCATCACCTGCTCCAGCAGCTGCTGGAAGGGCATGGTGATCACATTCAAAAATTCATCCTCGTCCGGGTGGCTCTCCTTCTTGCGCAGGTCCCGGGCCAGGTACATGTGAAGCCGCTCGGTGCAAAAACCCGGAGAGGCCAGCAGGCAGCCCAGGTAGGTCAGCTCTCCGGCCTCCAGGCCGGTCTCCTCGCTCAGCTCCCGGATGGCGGCGGGGCGGTGGTCCTCCCCGGCGTCCAGCTTGCCCGCGGGCAGCTCCAGCAGCACCTGGTGGAAGGGGTAGCGGTACTGCTGCACCAGGGTGACGTTGTTCTCCTCATCCAGGGCCAGGATGGCCACGCCGCCGGGGTGCTCCACCACTTCCCGGGTGGCCACCTTGCCGTCGGGCAGCTGGGCCTGGTCTACTTTTAAGGTTACAATGATTCCATCAAACAGGGTCTTACTCTCTACCGTACGTTCGGTCAAATCCATGTGATCGTTTCCTCCCTTACGTATCCCGCTCTCCGCTTGGGCAGGGGCATAGATAATAGTATTATACCACCGTTCCTGTCCAGGGTAAAGCAAAAGCCGCCTGCGTGTCTGCAGGCGGCTTACCGTCGAAAAAGTGGCCTGGCCACTTTTTCGAATCAGGATGCATGCAAGACAGGCCTCGATTCCTTCCGGAAAAGTCGGCCTGTCTTGCATGAGAAGTGTTATTTCCGACGCACGTGTCGCCGGAAATAACGAAATTTCACTTTATTCCGCCGCTTACACGCGGCGGAACTCCTTGCAGGAGGGCTTCATACAAAAGCCGCCCGCGTATCCGCGGGCGGCTTTTGGAAATGATTTCTTAAAAAATCAGCACAGCTTCATGATCCAGTCGTGGGGATCCTGAGCGCGGCCCCACTGGATGTCGGTGAGGGCGTCGTACAGGCGCTGGGTGACCTCGCCGATCTGATTGTTGGAGACGGTGACCTTCTTGTCGCCCATGGCCAGCTCGCCGATGGGGGAGACAACGGCGGCGGTGCCGGTGCCCCAGGCCTCCTCCAGGGTGCCGTTCTCGGCAGCCTCAAAGAGCTCCTCAGCGGAGATGCGGCGCTCCTCCACCTCGTAGCCCCAGTCCTTCAGCAGCTGGATGCAGGAGCGGCGGGTGATGCCGTCCAGCACGGAGCCGTTCAGGTCGGGGGTGAGGATCTTGCCGGCCACCTTGAACATGACGTTCATGGAGCCGACCTCCTCAATGTACTTGCGGTGCACGCCGTCCAGCCACAGCACCTGGCTGTAACCGTTGGCCTCAGCCCGGTCGCCGGCCCGCAGGGAGGCAGCGTAGTTGCCGCCGGTCTTGGCCATACCGGTGCCGCCCTTGACGGCGCGGACGTCCTGGTCCTCCACGTAGATCTTCACGGGATCCAGGCCCTCGGGGTAGTAGGCGCCCACGGGGCAGACGATGACGATGTACTGGCAGTGGTGAGAGCTATGTACGCCCAGAGCGGCGTCCAGGCCCACCATGAAGGGGCGGATGTACAGGGAGGTATCCTTCGCAGAGGGCACCCAGTCCTGCTCCAGCTTCACCAGCTCGGTGATGCCCGCCAGGGCCAGCTCCTCGGGGATCTGGGGCAGGGACATACGGGCGGCGGAGTTGTTCATGCGGCGCACGTTGTCCAGGGGGCGGAACAGCTGGATGGAACCGTCAGCGGTGCGGTAAGCCTTCAGGCCCTCAAAGATCTCCTGAGCATAGTGGAGCACCTTGGCGGCGGGGTCAATGGCCAGAGGGCCATAGGGCACGATGCGGGGATCATGCCAGCCCTGACCGGCATCATAGTCCACGATGAACATATGGTCGGTCATAGCCTTGCCGAACACCAGGGTGGAGGGGTCGGGCTTCTCCTTGAGCGTCTGGGCGCGAGTGATCTTGATCTCTTCCATATACATTAGCCTCCTAAGGTTCATTTTTAACAGGCTTTGGTTCACGTGACGTCATTTGGCCCTGTGGGGCCTCAGTAGGCGGGGACCACGCTTGTTTCTCTATTATACCAGCCTTTTTTCCCCCTTGCAATGGCTCAATTTCCAGGGGGGCAGGATTTTTTTGCCGTGCTCCCGCTTCCATTTCTCCCTGCACCGCCCCCACCGGCAGTTTCCACTTTGGTTTTGGTTGTAATTCCTCCGGCAATCTGATATAATTTAGTTCTGATTTTGTGATTCTTGCAGAAGGGAGGCTTTCTCTCTTGAACCGAAAAATATCCAAGCTTCTCCAGCCCAGTGTGCAGCTGTATTTTGTGATCCTGATCCTGTTTGCCCTGGCCTCCGCCCTGTTTTCCATTCCTCTGGCGGTGCTGGAAGCTGTGGTGGTGCTGATCCTGGGGCTGTATACCCGCACCAGCGGCCACAAGCGCCGCCGGGAGATCACCAAGTACATTGAAAATATCACCGGCAACGTGGATGTGGCCACAAAGGATACCATGGTCAACTCCCCCTTGCCCATGGTGATCTTCCGTCCGGAGAGCGACGATATCATCTGGACCAACGACCGCTTCCTGCGCCTCACCGGCGACCGGGAGCACCTCTTCGACGCCAAGCTCTCCTCCGTCGTCCCCGGCTTTGACACCCGGTGGCTGCTGGAGGGCAAAAACGAGTGTCCCGACCATGTGAGCTTCTGCGGCCGCCGGTTTGTTGTCTACGGCCACCTGGTGCGCACCGGCGACAAGGGCGGCGGCTTCCTGGCCACCACCTACTGGGTGGACGTCACCGAGCTGTGTGAGACCCGGGACAAGTATCTGGCCTCCCGCCCGGTGATGGCGGTGCTGCTGCTGGACAACTACGAGGACCTGATGAAAAACCTGACGGAGAACGAGCGCTCCGCCATCTACTCCGAGATCAACGCCCGTCTGGACGCCTGGGTGGCCGACACCCACGGCATGCTCCGCCGGGTGGAGCGGGACCGGTACTACTACATCTTTGAGGAGCAGTACCTGGCCCGGTTTATCGAAAAGAAGTTTGACATTCTGGACACCATCCGCCAGGTTTCCAACCCCAGCGGCATCGCCGCCACCTTCTCTATCGGCGTGGGTAAGGACGGCGGCTCCTTCCAGGAGCTGATGCAGTTTGCCAATCTGTCCATTGAGATGGCCCTGTCCCGGGGCGGCGACCAGGCGGTGGTACGCAACCAGTTCACCTTCGAGTTCTACGGCGGCCGCTCCAAGGAGACGGAAAAGCGCACCAAGGTAAAAAGCCGTGTCATGGCCAACGCCCTGTCCGCCCTGGTGGCCGACTCCTCCCAGGTGTTTATCATGGGCCACAAGTCCCCCGACAACGACTGCATGGGTGCCGCCGCCGGCGTGTGCGCCATCGCCCGGAAGAAAGGCGTTCCCGCCCACATCATCCGGGAGGCAGGCTCTCCCCCGGCCAAGGTGCTGATGGACAAGCTTGCCCATCTGGAGGAGTATCAGGACTGTTTCCTCTCCGCCCAGGAGGCTCTGCTGCTGGCGGACAACCGCTCTCTGGTGGTGGTGGTGGACACCAACCGCCCCGAGCAGGTCCAGTCCCTGGATCTGGTGCAGTCCTGCAACCGGGTGGCCGTCATCGACCACCACCGCCGGGCCGCCACCTACATTGAGGGTGCCGCCCTCAACTACCACGAGCCCTATGCCTCCTCCGCCAGCGAGCTTGTCACCGAGCTGCTTCAATACATCGCCGACCCCACCGATCTCACCCGGGCGGAGGCCGAGGCCCTGCTGGCGGGTATCGTACTGGACACCAAGAACTTTACCATGCGCACCGGCGGGCGCACCTTTGAGGCCGCCGCCTTCCTGCGCCGGGCGGGCGCCGACACCGCGGAGGTAAAAAAGCTCTTCCAGAACGATCTGGAGGGCACCATCGCCAAGTACGCCATTATTCAAAACGCCAAGCTCTACCGGGAGAAGATCGCCATTGCCGTGGTGGACCACACCGTGGGCCGTATCGTGGCCGCTCAGGCCGCCGACGAGCTTTTGAACATCATCGGCATCGACACCTCCTTTGTTCTCTACCCCGACGGCGAGCGGGTCATTATCTCCGCCCGCTCCATGGGAGATACCAACGTACAGGTCATTCTGGAGAAGCTGGGCGGCGGCGGCAATGCCGCGGCGGCCGGCGGCCAGATTTCCGGCAAGTCTCTCTCCCAGGTGGCCACCGAGCTTACCCAAGCCATCGACCAGTACCTGGAGGGCTGACCCCACCAACCGCAGCCGATTTTGGCTGATTCCATACCCATTTGGTTTAAAATCAAGAAAGCGAGGAAATTTACCATGAAAGTGATTTTGCAGCAGGACGTGAAGGGCCAGGGCAAGAAGGGCCAGCTGGTGGACGTATCCGACGGTTACGCCCGCAACTTCCTGCTTCCCAAGAAGCTGGCGGTCATCGCCACCGCCGAGAACCTGAACACCATGAAGCAGCAGGAGAAGGCCCGCAAGGCCCAGCAGGCTGCCGAGAAGGCGGAGGCCGAGGCTCTGTCCAAGAAGCTGGAGAGCCTCACCGTGAAGGTGGCTGCCAAGGCCGGCGAGGGCGGACGTCTGTTCGGCGCCGTCACCGCCAAGGAGATCTCTGAGTGCCTGGCCCAGCAGCACGGCCTGAACATCGCCAAGACCAAGCTGGTGCTGGACGAGCCCATCAAGGCCTGCGGCGGCTACAAGATCAAGGCCAAGCTGGGCTATGAGATCGTGGGCACCGTCAATGTGATGGTGGTGGAGGCCTGATTGCCCTCTCCCGCCGGGATAACCCATTGAAACGAAACACCAAAGAAAGGAGGCCGATGACATGGCACTGGACGATGAACAACTGTTATTAAAGCAGCTGCCCCACAGTGTGGAGGCGGAGCAGGCCGTGTTGGGCTCCATGCTCATCGACCCCCGCTGCGTTCCCGAGGTCATTGACCAGCTGCGCCCCGACGACTTTTACCTGCGGCAGAACCGGGACATCTACGAGACCATTTACTCCATGTTCAACTACTCCCTCACCATTGACCCGGTGACGGTGCTGGAGAACATGAAGCAAAACGGGGTCTATGACGAAAATAACTCCCGGGGGTATCTGCTCCAGCTCATGGACACCACCCCCACCGCTGCCAATGTAAAGGAATACATCGGCATCATCAAGGACAAGACTCTGCTGCGCCGGGTGGCGGAGACGGCGGGCGAGCTCACCGCCCTCATTCAGCAGGGCACAGACACCGGCCAGGACATCCTGGAGGCCGCCGAGCAGCGCATCTACGCCATCCGCCAGGGCCGGGCCGCCCGGGGTTTGACCCCCATTTCGTCGGTGCTGCTGGATGTATACGATCGTCTCACCGAGCTGGCCGAGAGCGACAGCGCCATCCCCGGCCTGTCCACCGGCCTCACCGATCTGGACCGGGCCATCTCGGGCCTGAACAAATCCGACCTTATCCTTCTGGCCGCCCGTCCCGGTATGGGCAAGACCTCCATGGCCCTGAACATCCTGCTGGAGGCGGGCAAGCGTTCGGGAAAGAACGTGGCCTTTTTCTCCTTGGAAATGAGCCGGGAGCAGCTGGCTCTCCGCCTCATCTCCAGCGAGTGCTTTGTAGACAACAAAAAGCTGGTCACCGGTAAGCTCACCGAGGAGGACTGGGAGAAGGTGGCGGTGGCCGCCGACTCCCTCAACCGCTCCATGATCCTCATTGACGACGACTCCTCGGTCAGCGTGGCCGACATCAACGCCAAGTGCCGCCGGGTGGACAACCTGGGGCTGGTCATCATCGACTACCTCCAGCTGATGCAGTCCGCCGGCGGAAAGCAGTATTCCGGAGAAAACCGTCAGCAGGTGGTCTCCGACATCTCCCGCGCCCTGAAGATCATGGCCAAGGAATTGAACGTCCCCGTTCTCTGCCTCAGCCAGCTCTCCCGTGCCAACGAGAGCCGCAGCGACAAGCGGCCCATGCTCTCCGACCTGCGTGAGTCGGGCGCCATCGAGCAGGACGCCGACATCGTCATGTTCCTCTACCGGGAGGGCTATTACGACAAGGACACCCCCAACCCCAATTTGGCGGAGTGTATCATTGCCAAAAACCGCCACGGCGAGACCCGCACCGTGGAGCTGCAATGGCTGCCCGAGTTCACCACCTTCAGCAACATGGAGTGGCAGCACGAGGAGTAAGCCGAATTTTTCCCTTTTGGAGTGGTTATGAGCGACCGTATGGAACAACTGATCCAGGAACACCGCCTCATCCCCCCCGGCAGCACGGTGCTGTGTGCTGTGTCCGGAGGGGCGGACTCGGTATACCTGCTTCATCGGCTCTACTGCCTGCGGCGGGAGCTGGACTTCACCCTGGTGGCCGCCCACTATGACCACCGCCTGCGGGGTGCGGAATCCACACAGGACGCCAAATTTGTGGAAGAATTTGTCCGGCTGTGCTGCCCCGCCGAACGGCTCTACACCCCGGAAGGTCCCAGCAAGGAACTGCCCGGGGTGAGACTCATCACCGGCGGCGGCGACGTGGCCGGTGAAGCGGCCCGGCTGCGCCAAGGCTTGGAGGAGACCGCTCGGCAGATGCGCTACGCCTTTCTCCAAACTGCCGCTCAAGAGGTGGGGGCAAATCTCATTGCCACCGCCCACAACGCCAGCGACAACGCCGAGACGGTGCTGCTCCACTTAGGACGGGGCAGCGGTCTGCGTGGCCTGGCCGGGATGCCCCCCAAGCGGGGCAATCTCATCCGTCCCCTGCTCACCACCTCCCGGGAGGAGATCGAGAACTACCTGCGCTACCGCGGCCTCCCTTGGCGTGAGGACGCCACCAACCGGGACGACGCCTACGCCCGCAACCGGCTGCGCCACCAGGTGCTGCCGGTGCTGGAGGACCTGTTCCCTGGGTTTCTCTCCCGCATCAGCCAGACCTGCGCCCACCTGCGGGAGGACGAGGACTACCTCTCTTCCCTGGCCGTCCAGGCGGTGGAGAGCGCCCGGTGGGAGGGGGAGGACCTGATTCTCCCTGCCGCTGCCCTGGCTGACCAGCCCCAGAGCGTGGCCATCCGGGGCATCCGGATGCTCATCGGCTCCATGACGGCAGGCAACGACAACTGCGCGGCCCCCCATCTGGAGGGGCTGCTGAACCTTTGCCGGGGGAGCGACCCCTCCGCCCGGCTGGATCTGCCCGGCGGACTCACCGCCCGGCGCCGCTACGGAGAGCTGGTGCTCTCCCGCTCTGCCCCCACTCCCCTGTCCCCCAGGGATTTGAACCTGGCGGGAGAGACCCGGGCCGGAGACTGGACCGTGCGCTGCCTCCCCGGCACCTACCAGGGAGAGCGGCAGTCCCCCCTGGACTGCTGGCTGGCCCAGGAAGCGGCTCCCATGCCCACCCTGCGCCCCCGACGCACCGGGGATGTGCTGGCCCCGCCCGGGCGGCACGAAAAGAGCGTAAAAAAGTGGATGATCGACACGAAAATCCCCGCCTGCTGCCGGGACGCCGTCCCTGTGGTGGACGCAGGCGGCACCGCCGCCGCTGTGGCCCTGCTGGGCCCCCACCGGGACTTTGTGCCCCGGAAGGGACAGCTCAGCTGGCACATCACCTTTGTTCCCCCGGACTATCTGGCCCGCTAGGCGTCAGATTCCGCCCCCTTTCCCCAGGGGAATATGCTACTCTACTGTATTGTGAGGAAGGAAGAAAACTATGTTAGAGAAAGACATCCAGGAAGTCCTGTTTTCCCAGCAGCAGCTGGAGGAGCGCGTGGACCAGATCGCCCAGGAGATTACCCGAGACTACGCCGGCAAGGAGATCGTCCTGATCAGCGTACTGCGGGGCTCCTTCGTGTTCATGGCCGACCTGTGCCGCCGCATCGACCTGCCCTGCACTATCGACTTTATGTCCGTCTCCTCCTACGGAAGCGGCACCTCCTCCACCGGCCAGGTTCAGATCACCAAGGACCTGTCCGGAGATATCTCCGGCAAGCACATCCTGGTGGTAGAGGACATTCTGGACTCGGGCAACACCCTGAGCTATCTGCTCAAGCTGCTGGAGCAGCGCAAGCCTGCCTCCATCCGTCTGTGCACCCTGCTGGACAAGCCCGAGCGCCGGGTCAAGCCTGTGGAGGTCCACTACTCCGGCTTTACTATCCCCGACGCCTTCGTGGTGGGCTACGGCCTGGACTACGCCGAGCACTACCGCAATCTGCCCTACATCGGCATCCTGAAACCCGAAGTCTACGGGGGCTGAGCCCCTTTGAAATTCGCAGCGGCGGAATCCAGCCCCATGGGGTGTGCCGGTTGGCGGACCGCCAGCCCCATCCGCCGGAAAGGAAGTGAGTCCCTTGAAGCGCTTTAGCCCAAGGGATCTGGCCCTGTACCTGCTGCTCTTGCTGCTCACCCTCTTTGCGGTGAACACCCTGCAGCAGATGAACCGGGCCAACGATCCCTCCTACAGCCAGATTCGCACCCTGTTTGAGCAGGAGAAGGTCAAAAACTTCTCCGTAAAGGACAACGTGCTCACCATGACGGTACGTGGAGAGGGCGACGACACCTCCACCGTTACCTATGAGCTGTCCAATTTCTATGTCTTTTACAACGACCTGCATGAGCTCATCGACCAGCAGCGCTCCGAGGGAATCATTGAGGACTATGACTATCCCATGGGCGTGCAGGGCTCCTGGTGGTATCAGTATCTGCCTTACCTGCTGGTCATCCTGGTGATGGCGGGGCTTGCCTACATGCTCTTTCTGCGTCAAAGCGCCGCCAGCGGCGGTGGCGGCGGCCCCGGTCCCAACCGCTTCGGCCACGCCCGCACCCGCACCCTGGCCGACCAGGGCAAGAAGGTCACCTTCAACGATGTGGCGGGCGCCGACGAGGAGAAGGAGGAGCTGCAGGAGATCGTGGAGTTCCTCCGGGACCCCCAGCGCTTCACCGCCCTGGGTGCACGCATCCCCAAGGGCGTGCTGCTGGTTGGCCCTCCGGGCACCGGTAAGACCCTCATCGCCAAGGCGGTGGCGGGCGAGGCCGGAGTCCACTTCCTGTCTATCTCGGGCTCCGACTTTGTGGAGCTGTATGTAGGCGTGGGCGCCAGCCGTGTGCGTGATCTCTTTGATCAGGCCAAGAAGGAAGCCCCGGCCATCGTGTTCATCGACGAGATCGACGCGGTGGGCCGTCAGCGCGGCGCAGGCCTGGGCGGCGGCCACGACGAGCGTGAGCAGACCCTGAACCAGCTGCTGGTGGAGATGGACGGCTTTGCCAGCAACGAGGGCGTTATCGTCATGGCGGCCACCAACCGCCAGGATATCCTGGACCCCGCCCTGCTGCGTCCCGGCCGGTTTGACCGGCAGATCTACGTGGGCCTGCCCGACATCAAGGGCCGGGAGGAGATTCTGAAGGTCCACGCCCGAAAGAAACCTCTGGCTGAGGATGTGTCCCTCAGCGACATTGCCAAGGCCACTGCCGGATTTACCGGCGCCGACCTGGAGAACCTGTTAAACGAGGCGGCCCTGCTGGCTGCCCGAGGTGGTCAGCGGTTTATCTCCATGGCCGACCTCCACGAGGCCATGATGAAGGTGATCGCCGGCCCGGAGAAGAAGAGCCGGGTGGTCACCCCCCACGCCAAGCGCCTTACCGCCTACCATGAGGCCGGTCACGCTGTGGTCATCCACGAGCTGGAGACTCAGGACCCGGTACACCAGATCACCATCATCCCCCGTGGCGGCGCGGGCGGCATGACCATCTCTCTGCCCCAGGAGGACCGCTCCTACATGTCCCGCCGGGAGCTGGAGGAGCACATCGCCGTGTGCCTAGGCGGCCGGGTGGCCGAGCAGCTGGTGCTGGGGGATATCTCCACTGGCGCCTCTAGCGACATCCAGAAGGCCTCCTCCATCGCCCGGAACATGGTCACCAAGTACGGCATGAGCGAGAAGCTGGGCACCATCGCCTACACCAGCGAGAGCAACGAGGTGTTCATTGGACGCACTATGGCCCAGTCCCGCAGCTACTCCGAGGAAGTTGCCGGCCTTATCGACGAGGAGGTCAAGTCCATTGTGGACACCGCCTACCGCCGCTGTGAGGACATCCTCTCCCGGCACCGCAGCCAGCTGGAGCTTACCGCCCAGTATCTGCTGGCTCATGAGGTAATGAGCGGCGAGACCTTCCAGAAGGTCTTTACCGACCCCGACGACGAGGTCTTTGAGGGCCTCATCCCCGCGGAATCCTGATAAAATGAAACGCCAGACCGGATATTCCGGTCTGGCGTTTTTATATTTAATCGGTCGTTGTGTCGTTCTGAGTGTCCGTCTCGGTTTCCGTGCCGCTCTCCGCGTCGGTCTCCTCCTCGGTCTCCTCCACCGCTGTGAGATTATCCACGGTCATGGAGAACAGGGAACCGATCTCGTTGGAGGGAATGAGGTAGATGATGGGGTCGTCGTCCAGCATGGCGTAGTAGCTCTCGCCGCCCTCGGCCAGGGCGCCCAGAGTGAGGGTCATGGTCTTTTCCTCGTCGCCGTCGGTGTACACTACGGTGAGCACCCCAACGGGGGTATCCAGGCCACAGTCGGTGCGGGTCTGGGCCTGTTTGTGGTAGTCGTAGCAGTCAGAGAAGGCCAGCTCAGACAGCTGAGCCATGAGACTGATGAAGGTGGTGTTGTCCTCAGACACGGTCTGGCCATCCACCTTCCAGACGGTGGTGGTCTCCTCCTCGCTGGAATCGGAACTGGTATCCGCGCTGGAGTCAGAGCTGGAGTCCTCGGCAGGCTCACTCTCGGTCTCTTCCTTCACCAGGGTGACGGTACTCTCCCCGCTGGTCCAGGTAACAGACTGAATGTTGTCCTCGCTGATGCTGGGGAATTCGGCCTGGGCGATGAGCTCGTCTACCTGGATATCCAGGGCGGTGGGCAGGGTGCTGGCAATGGTGTAGACGGTGTCGCTCCCATCCACCTTGGCGTAGTAGTCGCCGCTGTCCGCGGTGCTGCCGATGAGCAGCTTCACCTGGGTCCCATCCTCATCGGTGAGATTTATCTCCATGGTGGGGGCATCCAGGCCGTAGGAGGTTAGGTCCTCCGGGTCGGAAATGGTCCGCACCGCAGCCAGCGTACCCGCCTGTCCCGCCAGGTCGTCCAGGGCATCCTGATCGGTGGGGAAGTCGCTGTCGTCGTCCCGGGTCCAGCCCTTCTCCCCCTTGGTGAAGGAGTAGGTGCCGTACTGATTGGTAAAGGTCAGGGCGGTGGGATCGCTGAGCTGGGTGATGTAGACGGTTTCGTCCACCTCACTCTGGCTCTGGTTCCAGGTGCGCAGCCCAACGTAGCCAGCCGCGCACACTACCACCACGGCCGCCAGGGCAATGAGGGTCTTGCTTTGCTTGGTCATAGTTTCCTCCGTTTCATCCAGAACACGAAGCCGCACACCAGGATACCCACCGGCAGGATGATCAGGTAGGTTGTGCTCCAAAGCCCGGGGTTCTGGATGGTGTTGTAGGTGGTCTCCAGGCTCTTGGAGGGGATGGACATGGTGCTGGCATCGTCAAAGGTGGCGGTGAGGGCATTCATAAACAGGGTCTGGTTGACCAGGCTGGGATTCTGGGAGATGATCTGGCCGTTGAGCAGAGAGGAACTGCCGAACACGGTGAGCCGTCCGCCGTCAGAGCCATCGGCCACTGCACCCAGAATGTAGGTTCCCTGGGTCTGCTGGTCGTCCTCGGTCACCGCCAAACCCTGGCCGGTGGTGGACAGGAAGGTGGTGATGGTCCAGTCCTCATCGGTGCCGGGGTCCAGTGCCTCAAAGCCACGGGAGTTGGTAAACAGGGTCAGGGAGTCGCTGTCACAGCCGTCGGTAACGGGGCTGTAAGTGGACAGCACGCCGCAGATGGCAAAGGCGGAGCCCAGCTGAGGATAGTAGCTGCCCGGATCGGCGATGTAGCCGTCCACCAGCTTCAAGCCTCGGCTCTCCAGCAAACCCTCCCAGTTGGGCAGGGAGGTGAGGGTATCGCTGGGCAGGAATACCATGTGGCCGCCGCCGGTCAGATACTCCTCCAGCAGGGTGCGCTCACTCTCGGACAGGTCGGTGGAGGGGGCGTTGACCACCAGCACGTCGCAGCCCTCCGGCACGCCGCCCTCCAGGGCGGGGCTGACGCTCTCCAGATTCAGGTTGGCCTTTTCAATGGCGGAGACGATGGGGTCGGACAGATCTTCCTCCCCGTGGCCGGTGACGGTATAGACCGTGTGGTTGGCGTCACTGGTAACATAATCTACCGCGGAGGTGAGCTGGCCCTCGGCATCGAAGGTGCTCTCGGTCATGGAGAAGTAGCTGGTATAGGTGGATGTGATGATATCAGAGAAGGGGATGTCCCGAGACTTGCCGGTCTCCTCGCACAGTACTACCACGCTGTCGCTGTCCGCGTCATACTGGCTGGCCTGCTGAGGGTGGGCCACCGGGTCCACGTAGCTCAGAGACAGGTGGGAGGACAGGGCCACATATCGGTCCAGGAACTTTTCAATGCGGGCGTCGGTGGTTCCATCCTCCGCCAGCACCACGATCTGGACATCCTGTTCCAGGCCGGACAGGAAGTCCTTGGACGTGTCGGTGATCTCATAGAGACTGTTGTCGGTCAGGTCAAATTCCTTCCAGTTGGAGGGCAGCTGCCCCATCATCAGGTTCACCAGAACCACCACCGCCAGGACACCGGCGGTCACGCCCGCCAGATAGCCTCCCTGGCGCAGGGAGTGGGAAATTTTTGCTTTGTTTTTCATTTTTTCCACCTCCCGTTAAGACCAGCGGCGCTTCTGGAGCCCCTGAATGGTGAGGAATACGAACAGCCCCGCCAAAGACAGGTAGAGCACCACGCCACCCAGGTCAAACATGCTGTACTGCACAAAGTTATAGAAGGTCTGAGTGAAGGAGAAGGCGGACAGCAGGTCACCCAGGGCAGAGGGCAGAAACCCGGTGAGATCGTCCCACAGGTACAGAATGAGCAGCACGGCAAAGGTGCTCACCGCGGAGATGATCTGGCTCTCGGTGAGAGAGGAGAGGAACATGCCAATGGCTAGAAATACGCAGCCCATGAGGAAAAAAGCAAAGAGCGCCGCATAGTCGGACAGCAGCCGGGCCTCCCCGTTCATGGCGATGATCAGCGGGCAGAAGGCCATCAGGGCCACGGGGATGAGAAACACCGTAACCATGGCAAAGTACTTGCCCAGCACCACTCCGGTGAGGGTTACGGGGGAAGTGAGCAGCAGCTGGTCGGTGCGGCTGTGGCGCTCCTCCGCCATGGACTTCATGGTCAGAATGGGGATGGTGATGAGCAGGATGCTCATGAGGCTGTACAGGGTATAGGAAAACTGGGGCAGGCCGTTATAGAGGTTGTAGGCCATAAAATAGATGCCGGTAAAGAAGATCAGCACCGCCACAAAGACATAGCCGATCATGGAATTGAAATAGGAGCTCAGCTCCCGCTTATAGATGGCTGTCATTGGGCTGCCTCCTTTTCTTTCCCTTGCTCCTCCTCCACATCATCCGAGGTGAGTTTTAGGAAGATATCTTCCAGGGTCAGGGTGTCCCGGCGCAGCTCCAGCAGTGGGAGCCCCTGGCGGGCACAGGTCTGGAACACGGCCTCCCGCAGGTCCTCCCCGGCGGCGCTCTCCAGACGGAAGGCGCAGCAGTCTGCCTCCAGGCAGTCATGCTGGGTCAGGGCGGTAATTCCGGGCAGCAGGGCCAGCTGGGACTGAACCAGCTCCCCCTCTCCCCGGACCACCACCTCCAGGGCGGGGTTGCCGGACAGGGAACGCTCCAGCTCGGCGGGCTCCCCGGCGGCTACCTTCTTGCCGTGGTGGATGATGAGCAGGTGGTCGCACACCTCCTGCACCTCGGAGAGGATATGGGAGCTGAGGATGACGGTATCCTCCTGGGCCAGCTGGCGGATGAGGGTACGCAGCTCCAAAATCTGCTTGGGATCCAGGCCCACGGTGGGCTCATCCAGAATGAGCACCTTGGGGAAGCCCAGCAGCGCCTGGGCCAAGCCTACACGCTGGCGGTAGCCCTTGGACAGGTTGCGAATGAGGCGGCCCAGCACCTGGTCCACCCCGGTCATCTCGGCCACCCGGTCCACCTGGGCCTCCCGCTCACTCTTAGGCACCTTTTTCAGCTGGGCGGCGAAGCGTAAATACTCGTCCACCGTCATATCCATATAGAGGGGGGGCAGCTCGGGCAGATAGCCGATACACCGCTTGGCCTTCTCCGGCTCCTTGGTCACACTGAACCCATCCACCAGGATCTCCCCGGAGGTGGGACCCAAATAGCCGGTCATCAGGTTCATGGTAGTGGATTTGCCCGCGCCGTTTGGCCCCAGAAAGCCAAAAATCTGGCCGTCCGGCACGGTAAAGCTGAGGTGATCCACCGCCAGGCGATTTCCGTACTGTTTGACCAGATCACGCACTTCGATCAAAACACAGACCTCCTTGCTGTTGTTGAATCGCAACCATGTTACCCCATAGACCTGAAACTTTCCTGAAAGAGTGGTAAACATTTTGTGAAAGCACCTGGGAAAGCAGGAAGAATGTGGTTTGTGCCCCAAAGGACAGCAAGGTATAATGGACGCAAAGGAGGAATGTCCTATGTGCAGCAAACGAATGTTCTCCCTTCTGGTAAGCGGCGCGCTTCTGTTCACCCTGACCGCCTGCGGTCCCAAGCAGGCGCCTCCCTCCTCTTCCTCGGAGCCCCCCGATACGTCGGTGCTGGCTCCGGTGGAGCCCGACCCGGAGCCCGTTCTCCCCTATGTCAATCCCCTCACCGGGGAGGGCTGCGCCCAGGACATCAGCCAAAACCGGCCGGTGGCCATCATGCTCAACAACCTGAAAAAGGCTCTGCCCCAGCTGGGCGTTTCCCAGGCGGATATCATCTATGAGGCTCTGGCCGAGGGAGGCATCACCCGGATGCTGGGGGTGTTTCAGTCGGTAGAGGGTGTGGGGGACATCGGCTCGGTGCGCTCCGCCCGGGACTACTACGTCTCCCTGGCCCTGGGCCATGACGCCATCTTCCTCCACGCCGGGGGCAGTCCCGGGGCCTACACCGCCATTGATAACTGGGGCGTAAGCGCCTTCGACTGCGTCAACGGCCCCTACGAGGGCACCCTGTTCTGGCGGGACCAGCAGCGGCGGAAAAACATGGGACTGGAGCACAGCGTGCTCACCTCGGGGGAGACCATCCAGGAGCTGCTCCCCTCCTACTCCTGGCTGCGCCTGGAGCACAAGGACGGCTACACCTACCCCCAGACCTTCCTGGAGGAGGGCCAGAAAGCCCAGGGAGACAGCGCCCAGAGTGTGACCATCACCTTCTCTACTTATAAGACTGGGGTGTTTACTTACGACCCTGACAGCGGCCTCTACCTGGTGTCGGAATACGGACAGCCCTATGTGGACGGCAACACCGGGGAGCAGGTAGGCGTCAAGAACGTACTGGTGCTGCGCACCAGCGTATCCAACCTGGAGGGGGATGACGCGGGGCGGCAGGCCATCCGCACCACCGGCACCGGCGAGGGTCTGTTCTTCTGCGACGGCACGGTGCAGGAAATCACCTGGTCCAAGGAGAAAAACTCCAGCCCCCTCACCTACTACACCGCCGACGGCCAGCCTCTCAAACTGGGCGTGGGCAAGAGCTATGTCAATCTGGTGGGAAAATCCACCCCTGTGGAGGTAGCCTAATGGACTTTTATCAATTTCCAACTTCTCTGGGCCTCATGGCTCTGGCCAGCGAGGGAGACTTTATTACCCACCTGTACCTCCCCTCCTACCCCACGCCCCGGCTGGCCTCCCACCCTACTCCCCTGCTGCTGGAAGGAGAACGGCAGCTGCTAGAATACCTGGGCGGCCAGCGCAAAACCTTTAACCTGCCCCTGAACCCCCAGGGCACCCCCTTTCAGCGCCGGGTGTGGCAGGCTCTGGAGGCCATCCCCTGGGGCGAGATCCGCTCCTACCGGGACATCGCCCTGGCGGTGGACTGTCCCCGGGGGTTCCGGGCGGTGGGCATGGCCAACCACAATAACCCCATCCCCATCTTCATCCCCTGCCACCGGGTGGTGGGAGCCGACGGCTCCCTCACCGGCTACGGCGGCGGACTGGAGCTGAAAAAGGCCCTCCTGGCTCTGGAGGGACACCACTTCTAACTACCACATGACCCCGGCGGGAGAAAAAATTTCTTCTGCCGGGGTTTTTCTATTGACAGGAAGCTATGTTGGTGATATGGTTAATTATACAAGTAATTAACCAACGAACAAGGAGGCGATCTCATGCGGGGCGCGCTGGGCGACCAGACCCTGATCTATCTGCAAATTGCCCAACTGCTGGAGGACGACATCCTCCGTGGGGTGTACCGGGAGGAGGAGCAGGTCCCCTCCACCAACGAGCTCTCCCGCTGCTACAACATCAATCCCGCCACCGCCGCCAAGGGCATCAACCTGCTGGTGGCCGACGGAATTTTGTATAAGCGCCGGGGGATCGGCATGTTTGTATCTCCGGGAGGCGTGGAAAAAGTGCGGGAAAAACGAAAAGCGGCATTCTGCCAGGGCTATATCCAGCCCATGATCGACGAAGGACGCTCCCTGGGTCTCACCGGGGAGGAGCTGCTGGCGATGGTGCGCAAGGCCATCGGGGAAGGAGAATAACCATGAATACTGGCGTTTTATCTGCCAAGGGCGTGTGCAAGTCCTATGGCGACAACCAGGTGCTCCAGGACCTGGATCTGGACATCCAGCCGGGCAAGATCTACGGCCTCATCGGCCGCAACGGAGCGGGCAAAACCACCCTGCTGTCCATCCTCACCGCCCAGAACACCATGGACAGCGGCGAGGTGACCTACAACGGCAAGTCCGTGTGGGAAAACCAGGACGCTCTCAACCACATCTGCTTCTCCCGGGAGCTCCAGCCCACCCTATTTACCGGCCCCAACAACCTGAAGATCAAGTATTACCTGAACACCGCCTCTATCTTCTACCCCAACTGGGACCAGGAGTATGCCCAACGACTGCTCCAGGAGTTCAAGCTCAACCCTAAGAAGAAAATTTCCCAGCTGTCCAAGGGGCAGATGTCCATGGTGACCATCCTGCTGGCTCTGGCCAGCGGAGCGGACATCACCATTCTGGACGAACCGGTGGCCGGGCTGGATGTGGTGATGCGGGAGCGGTTCTACCAGCTCCTCCTGGAGGACTACGCCAAGACAAACCGCACCTTTATTGTCTCCACCCACATCATCGAGGAGGCCGCCTCGGTCTTTGAGCGGGTCATCATCCTGGACGAGGGGAAGATCATCGAAAACGCCGAGACCGACGAGCTGGTCAATGAGTTCCGCTACATCTCCGGCCACCAGGAGAAGGTGGACCGGGCCTGCCAGGGCCTGGAGGTGCTCACCACCCGGGAGACCGGCCGCCACAAGAGCTGCGGCGTGCGGGGCGGCGCGGCCCAGCTGGCCCAGGCGGAGCAGTTCGATGTGGATATTGCCCCCATGAACCTGCAAAATGTGTTTGTGGCTCTGTGCGGCCACGGAGACGAGGGATAAGGAGGGGATGCTCCTATGAAAAAGTGTCTGCAATACTTCTGGCCCTTCCTGTGGCCCAATGTATCCGCCATGGTGGTTTTTGAGGCGGTGGTGGTGGTTCTGGCTTTGGTGTCCGGAGTACCTCAGGGACAAGACGGCATCTTTGCCACCTACTTCTACTCCATGCCCCTGCTCATTTTGCTGTTCCTCTTTATGTACAGCGTGTCTCTGACCACCGCCACCCTGAACTTGGCCATTGCCATGGGCGGGACTCGGCGCACCTACTTTCAGGGCATGCAGCTAATCCTGGTTGTCTACGCTCTCATCGGCTGGGGACTGACCCTGCTGATGCCCCTCATCCCCCAAATGGGCAACTGGGTCCCCAATCAGCGCCTGCACCTCCTGCTGCTGGTCTCCGGCCAGTACGGCCCCCTCTATCCCCTTCTCTGTCTGGCTATTCTGGTGGTGGGCGGCCTGTCCGGTCTGCTGATGGTGCGCTCCAAGGCTCTGGGTATCTTCGTGATGTTCCTGGCCATTCTGGTGACCATCATCGGAGTGGTGGTGCTTGGTTTGGCTGGCATGGGGTTCTTTGACCTGGGCTTTACCCCTCTGTTTCTGCCCATTGCCATAATTGTTTTACTGGCCATTCTGATTCTGGGCGAACTTCTCCTGTGGCGGTCCATCCGCCGGTATGTTGTGAGGTGAATGGGAATGTATTTCAAATTACTGCGCAGCTCCTGGGATGACTTTGCCCTGTGCGCCGGCGTGCTGGCAGGCTTCTTCCTGGTGGCTCACATCGTTACAGCGGTGGTGCTGGCCTTCTTCTCTGACGGCACCTCTCTAATGATCTCCGGCATGATCCTGCCCATTGTCAGCGCCTTCCTCATCCTCATTTACAGTCTGAGCTACTCCGGCTTTCAGTTCTCCCATCTGGTTCGCTTGGGTTGTACCCGCCGCCGGTCTCTTGCCCTGACACTGGGGGCTGCGGCGGCAGTGGCCCTGTTCTGCATGCTCCTGTCTGCCCTGCTGGCCTGGCTGGAGCTGTCGCTTGCTCCCTCTCTGTGGCAGGCCATCACCGGCTGCGACGGCGTCTATTATGGCAGTGATGGATGGGTGGCTTTGGACAATATCTCTCCCAACGCCCTGTTTGTGGAGCTCTTCGTCATGCCCCTGTGGGGCTGGTTTGTCATTCCTCTGGCCGCTATGGCCATGGGAGTGCTGTGCGGCACCATTTTCCACCGCTTCGGCAAAAAGGGCATGTGGGTGCTGTGGGCGCTGTGGATGTCGGTGTGCTTTGTCCCTCAGATTGTGAATCCCTACCTGGACCAGATGCCTGACCTGACCACGCTGGGCATCGGCGGCGGGGTGGCCCTGGTGCTGGCCTTTGGTTGGGCCATCTGGTTTCTGCTGCGCGCCCCAGTACCCGAATAACCGCGCCCGCCTCTCCGGCATAGGATGGACGGGAAGGAGGGATTCCCATGGGTGCCTTTATACGCAGGCTTCTGTCCCAGCTGCTGGACGTGAAGAGCCTGGTCACCCTGATGCTCACCGGTGTGTTCGGCCACATGACGGCCACCGGCCAGGTGGACGTACAGAGCTTTCTCACCATCTTCTCGGTGGTCATCGCCTTTTACTTTGGGACCCAGACCCGTTCCATCAGCTCAGACAAATCCGAATAACAAAAAATACGGCCCGTCTCCTTTTGGAGACGGGCCGTATTTTATAGTTGTGCGTAGGCCTCTTTGGCGTTTTCGCCCATGCGCTTGAGCATGGCGTTGAGCACCTGGACCTCCTGGGGTTCAAAACCCTTCTTGAGGGTCTGGAAAAACTCTCTCTGCCGGGCCTGACCCGCCTGGACCGCGGGCATGGCGTCGGGCAGCAGCACCAGATGAATGAGCTTTTTATTGTCCGGGCGGCGCAGCCGCTGGAGATACTGCCGCTGAACCAGCCCCTCCACCGCGGCGGAGACGTGGGATTTCGTCAGGCGGCGAATTTCTACAATATCCTTGGCGGTGTCCTGCTGAGGGTGGTGGGAGAGAAAGAGCAGCACATCCAGCTCAATTTGGGTGAGATGATATTCTTCCAGCACGGGAGCCTGCATTTTATGGTACAGCAGCTCCAGGGTGCGGGTATGGGCAAAAAAATCCCAGGCCATCGAACAAAACCTCCTTTGGCGGGGTAATTCGACTATAACAGCCCCTTCCCCGCTTGTCAAGGCGGCGCCGGAAAATTAACGCCAGCTATATCCCATCCTCTGCGCCCTGTATCTTCCCCCTTGCTACGTCCCTTCCATCAGCTGCTGCACCACCTGGGCGGGGATGGTCACCTCTGGATTCCCAGAGGAGGCGGGCAGCACGCTGCCCTCATCAAAGACCAGCACCAGAGAGCCGTCCTCTCCCCAATAAAAGCTCTGCTCAGGGTCAATGGAGGTAAATTCCTGGTAGAAGAACGCATCCTCCCGCCCCTCCAGCCAGCTCTTTACCTGCTGGGACAGCACCGTCACATAGTCGCTGCCCTCGGGGAACAGGCTGGACAGGGTGACCACCTGATTGGTGTCCTTATTGATGTGGTAGTAGCGCAGCATCTCATCGCTGCTGCCCTGAGCACGCACCGCGTTTACCCTCAGGGTAAACCAGTGCTCATTGTCGGTGATCACATCGTAGGACACACTCAGCCCCTGATAGCCGCCCCCCTGGGCGATCTGGTCCACGTCGGCATAAAACTCATCCAGCAGCTGATAGATATTTTCCTGCACCGCCTGGTTCACATCTTCCCCGGCCTGGCCCGCTCCGTTCACCTGGGGCACAGATACATCGGCGCTGCTGTGCCCGTCGTCATAAAAGTAGTTGCGCAGGGTGACCACCCGTACCAGACTGCCCAGCACCGGCACCTGCTCCATGGCCTTGGCCGCCGAGCCGGACACATTGGGCAGGGCCACAAGCAGAGTCACCACCGCCGCGGCCGACCACGCCCGCCACGTTCCCCTCCGCCGCCCGTGCGACCGGGGCTGGACGGGGGAGTCCTCCTCCAGGGCGGCACAGGTCTCCTCCACCCTGCGCCAGTAGGACGGGGGTGTCTGGAAGGGTTCCTGGCGGGCCCGCTGCTTCAGTTGCTCGTCAAAATGATCCATAATGTACCTCAATCCTCGTTCAAAATCGTCCGCAGACGCGCCCGCCCCCGGTTGAGCCGCAGCTTCACCGCCCCCTGAGAGATGTTCAGGATCTGGGCGATCTGAGCCACGGTGCAGTCCTCGTAATAAAACAAGGTGACCGCCGTGCGCAGCGACTCCGGCAGCGCCAGCACCGCCTGCCACAGGGAGATGGCCTCGGTGGGATCGGCGTTGGGGGCCTCCAGCACGCCCTCCACCTGGCCCAGGTCGATGACCTTCTTCTGCTTGCGGCAGAGCTCATAGCAGGTGTTGACTACGATCCGCAGCAGCCACGGCTTGAAGCGCTGTGGGTCTCGCAGGTCTCCCCGGTGGGCAAAGGCGGCGCAGATGGCCTCCTGCACCGCGTCCTCCACGTCCTCCGGGTTGTTCAGGATGGACCGGGCGGCACGGTACATGGCGCTCTCATGCTCCAGAATATGGGCGCAGAAGATTTCTTTGTCCATGAACTGGGTGACCATAGGCGGGGGTGGGCTCCTTTCCTTGGGTTTGGTTTGATGAATCAGCTGATCATCTTTTAAGATGGTCCGGCGGGCAAAAAGGTTACAAAATGGAATCATTTTTTCGCCGGGGCAGCTCTGCGGCAATTCCCGCTTTTCTTTTCCCGGCGGATGTTGTATCATATGGTGTAAGGATACCATCCCGCCGCCTGTGAATCTACCTCAGGGCGGTTACATCTTCACGAGAGCGAGGTCCTAGTGATGGATACGAACACCCACAGCAAGCTTATTATGGCCGTGGTCCAGGAGGACGATTACGACGCTACCGTCAGCCAGCTGAATAAAAATGGCTTCTTTGTCACCATGCTCAGCTCTACCGGCGGTTTCTGGAAGAAAAAGAACATCACCATCATGCTGGGCGTGCCCGCCGATCAGCTGGACAAGGCCCTGGAGATTTTGAAGCAGTGCGCCGGCAAGCGCAAGCAGACCATCTACTCCAACGTGGCCATGCCCACCGGCAGCCAGTATGCCGCCGCCATGCCCTCCGTGCCCGTTAATGTGGAGCTGGGCGGTGTGACCGTATTTGTCATGGATCTGGAGAAGCTGGAAAAATTCTAAGCAGAAGAATTTTCCGCTTCGACACAGTTTGTCTTGACTAATCCCCCAAAACCATGGTACCATCCCCCTACACATAAGGGAGTAGTCGGCGCGGGTTTCCCGCGTAGCAAGGTCAACATACTGGGGTTTCAGTACCTCTGGCTTTGTTTTACATGACGAGACTTATCCGTGAGAACGGATAGGTCTCGTTTTTTTGCCGGCGGGGAGGAGTTATTATGAGCATTTGGGAGCTTTTTGTCATTGCGGTTGGCCTGTCCATGGACGCCTTCGCCGTGTCGGTGTGCAAGGGTCTGTCGGCCGGGCGGGTACGTCTGGGCCACGCCCTCACCGCCGGAATCTGGTTTGGCGGCTTTCAGGCCCTGATGCCCTTCCTGGGCTGGCTGCTGGGGTCCCGGTTCCAGAGCTTTATCTCCAGCGTGGACCACTGGATCGCCTTCCTGCTGCTGGGCCTTATCGGCCTGAACATGGTGCGGGAATCCCGCAGCCAGGAGGAGGAAGAGGTGGGGGCTTCCTTTGCCCCCAAGGCCATGCTGCCCCTGGCGGTGGCCACCAGCATCGACGCCCTCACCGTGGGCATCACCTTTGCCTTTCTCCAGGTGGACATTCTCTGGGCTGTCACCCTCATCGGCGTGACCACCTTTGTCCTCTCCGCCATCGGCGTGAAGGCGGGCGGCATTGTGGGCGAGCGGGGCAAGTCCCGGGCCGAGCTGGCCGGAGGCATTGTCCTCATTCTCATGGGCTGCAAGATCCTGGTGGAGCACCTGGGACTGATTTAAGCAAAAAAAGACCGCCTTTCGGCGGTCTTTTTTACTTTCTTCTGTCGGCTTCTTAAAAGCCCTCCTGCAAGGAGTTCCGCCGCCCGCGGGCGGCGGAATAAAATGAAATCCTGTTCTTTCCGGCGACATGTGCGTCGGAAAGAACTCCTCTCACACCAGGTGGGCCGACTTTTCCGTAAGGAATCGAGGCCCGCCTGGTGTGCATCTTTCTCGAAGAAATGGTTTCACCATTTCTTCGAATTTTAACTCAGCTGGAACTGACCGGTATACAGCTGGTAGTAGCGGCCCTTCTGGTCCAGTAGCTGCTGGTGGTCGCCCTTCTCCTGAATCTCGCCGTGCTCGATGACGACGATGCAGTTGGAGTTGCGCACGGTGGAGAGGCGGTGGGCGATGACAAAGACGGTGCGGCCCTCCATCAGGGCGTCCATGCCCTGCTCGATGTGCCGCTCGGTGCGGGTATCGATGGAGGAGGTGGCTTCGTCCAGGATCATCACCGGGGGATCGGCCACGGCGGCCCGGGCAATGGCAAGCAGCTGCCGCTGGCCCTGGCTCAGGTTGGCGCCGTCGCCGGTGACCATAGTGTTGTAGCCATCGGGCAGACGGCGAATGAAGGAGTGGGCGTTTGCGCTCTTGGCGGCGGCGATGCACTCCTCGTCGGTGGCGTCCAGGCGGCCATAGCGGATGTTATCCATAATAGTACCGGTAAACAGGTGGGTATCCTGGAGCACCGCACCCAGAGAGCGGCGCAGGTCGTCCTTGCGGATGGACTTGACGTCGATGCCGTCGTAGGTGATGAGACCGCCCTCGATCTCGTAGAAGCGGTTGATGAGGTTGGTGATGGTGGTCTTGCCCGCGCCGGTGGAGCCTACAAAAGCGATCTTCTGGCCGGGGTTGGCGTACACCGACACGTCCTTCAAAATCCGCTTGCCGGGCACATAGGAGAAGTCCACGTGGTTGAAGCGGACCGCGCCCTTGAGCTCGGTGAGATAGAAGTCCTCCCCGGGTACATTGCGCACGGTGCCGCGGATGATGTGCAGGGTGTTTTTGCCCTCCCGGTCGGGATACTTCCAGGCCCAGCCGTGATTGGCCAGGGCCGCAGGGTCGGTGATGGGGGTCAGCGTGCCGTCCGGCTCCACCCGCACCCAGATCCCATCGGTGGAATCCTGGTGGGGAGCCAGCAGCCGCAGGTCCTTCTGCTCCCGCACCGCCTGGCCCAGTTCAATGGGAGTGTCCCCCGGGCCAATGAGCACAGGCACCAGAGTCATCCCCGCGCTGCGGGGGGTCTTCCAGGCCCAGGTGTGGGGCCGGCCGGAGCCGGTGTACTCCCGCAGGGTGCCGTTGGCGTCCTTCTCGGCACCCACCAGGGTGACGCAGCCCTGATCTACCTCAGGCTGGGTGTCCATGACCTCAAAGATCCGCTCGGCGCCCGCCAGGGCGGACAGGAGGGTGGTCATCTGCTGGGAGATCTGGTTGAGGGGCTGGCCCACCTGCTTGGAGTAGTTGAGGTAGACCACCAGGCCGCCCAAGTCAAAGCCCTGGAGGACCGACAGCAGTCCGCCGAAGGCGGCGGTGAGGGCGTAGCTGATGTTCATGAGGTTGCCCGAGACAGGCATGATCATGGTGGAGTAGTAGTTGGCCTTCTGGGCCGCGTCCCGGTAGGTCTCGTTGAGCTTTTTAAACTCCTCCTTGGCCCGCTCCTCGTGGGTAAAGGCCTTGACCACCTTCAGGCCCTCGATCATCTCCTGGATATTGCCGTTCACATCGCCCAGAGCCGCCTGCTGCTGCTGATAAAACTTGCGGCTGCGGCCGCCCAGCTTCTTAAAGAGCTGGATGGTCAGCACCAGCAGCAGGGCGGTGACGATAAACAGCTTCCAGTTGATGAAGAGCATCAGGCACACCAGGCCCACAAACATCAGGCAGCTGGAGCACAGGGAGACGACACTCTGCTCCAGGGCCAGCTGTACGTTGTCCGCGTCGTTGGTGAAGCGGCTCATGAGCTCGCCGTGGGGGTGCTGGTCAAAGTAGCTCAGGGGCAGATCCTGGAGCTTATCAAACAGGTCCTTACGCAGGCGGTTGACGCCCCGCTGGGCCAGACGCACCATGGTGGCCGACTGGCCGTAGGTTGCCAGACAGCCGATGAGGTAAACGCCCACCAGCATGGCGATGGACTTGGCCAGGCCGGCCACGTCGGTACAGCCAGACCAGATAAAGTCGTTGATGATGCCGCGCATCATATAGGAGCCGCCCAGGTTGGTACACACCGAGATCACCAGGCAGCCCAGCACCGCCAGCAGCGGCAGCTTGCTGCGGGTGAGGTAACCCAGCAGACGGCCAATGGTTTTGCCCATGTTCTTGGGCTTCTGATATCCCCCTTTGGGGGCATGATTGGGTCCCGGCATTATTCACCCACCCCTTCCTGCTGAGATTGATAGATTTCCTGATAAATGGGGCTGCTCTTGAGCAGCTCGTCATGGGTGCCGTGGGCGGCGATGTGGTCATCCTCCAGAATGAGAATCTCGTCAGCGTACTGCACCGAGGAGATGCGCTGGGCAATGATGATGACGGTGGTGTCCTTCAGGTTCTTGGCGAAGGACTCCCGGATGGCCGCCTCGGTGGCGGAGTCCACGGCGGAGGTAGAGTCGTCCAGGATAAGCACCGCGGGCTTGCGGAGCATAGCCCGGGCAATACACAGACGCTGCTTCTGGCCGCCGGAGACGTTGGTGCCGCCCTGGGTGAGCATGGTGTCAAAGCCATCGGGCAGGGCCATGATGAAGTCGTAGGCCTGGGCGTCCTTGGCCGCCTGGATGATCTCCTCCTCGGTGGCGTCCTCCTTGCCCCATTTCAGGTTCTCCCGGATGGTGCCAGTGAACAGCACGTTGGTCTGGAGCACCATGCCGATGCGGCTGCGCAGCTCCTCCAGGGGGTAGTCCCGCACGTCCACGCCGTCCAGCAGCACCGCGCCGCCGGTGACGTCGTAGAAGCGGGGGATGAGGTTCACCAAGGAGGACTTGCCGGTGCCGGTGCCGCCCACGATGGCCACAAACTGGCCGGGCTTTACGTCAAAGCTGATGTGGGAGAGCACATCGTCGCCGGTGCCGGTGGCCACATACTTGAAGGACACATCCCGGAACTCCACCTCGCCCTTGGGAGCGGGCAGGACCTGCTTTTCAGCCTCGGGCTTATCCTCCACGGAGGGCTCAGTGCTCAAAACCTCGTTAATACGGTGGGCACAGGCCTGGGCACGGGAGAGCTGCAGCAGGGACATGGCCACCATCATCACGCTCATGAGGATCTGGACGATGTAGTTGATGAAGGCCTGCAGCTGGCCCAGATCAAAGGTGGCATTCATAACCATCCGGCCGCCGAAGTACAGCACCGCCACGGTGGCGCCGTTCATGGCCAGCATCATGATGGGCAGGATGGCAATGATGCGCAGGCCAACGGCCAGGGCGGCATCCATCAGCTCATCGTTGGACTTTTTGAACTTTTTCCGCTCGTAGTCGGCCCGCACGAAGATCTTGACCACTCGGATGGCCACCAGGTTCTCCTGGAGGGTGTTGTTCAGGTTGTCGATCTTCTTCTGCATGGTTTCAAACAGGCGGGTACAGATAAACATCAGTCCGCCCACCGCAATGAGCATCAGGGGAATGACCACCACCAGCACCAGTGCCAGCTTGGCGTTGAGGGTAAAGCTGATACACAAAGCGGCCACCAGCATCACCGGGGCACGCACCAGCATCCGAAGGCCCATGGCCAGCATCATAGTCATGGCGTTGACGTCGTTGGTCATACGGGTGATAAGGGAGGCGGAGGAGAAGCGGTCGATGTCGGCAAAGGAGAACTCCTGCACCTTGTCAAAGAGGCACTGGCGCAGGTTTGCGCCGAACCCCTGGCTGGCAAAGGCGGCATATTTGGAGGCAAATACACCGCAGAACATGGCCACACCTGCCAGAGCCAGCATCACCAGGCCCATTTTAAAGATGTAGCCCACATCGCCGGTGGGGATGGCGGTGTCCACGATCTCCGACATCACCAGAGGGAGCAGCAGCTCGCAGATGACCTCCAGAACGATCAGGATGGGGACCTTGACGGCCTGCCGCTTGTAGCCCTGGAGGTGGGTCAAAAACAGTTGAAGCAAGTCCGATCTTCCTTTCTTTCCCTACAAGGGGTCATGGTTGGTCCAGACGCAGGTTCTCCAGCGCACGGAGATAAAAGCCGTGCAGTTGGGTCTGCTCCTGGGTGGTAAAGCCGGCGTACATCCGCCGGTTCACCCGCTGCAGGCAGGCAAAGCAGTCATCCACCGCTTTCTGGCCCTTGTCGGTCAGCTTCACCCGGTTGCGCCGGGCGTCGCCGGGCTCAGGTTCCCGGTGGATATATCCCTTTTTCTCCAGGGATTTCAGCGAGGTTGCTACCGCCGCGGGAGAAATATCCAGCAGAGTGGACAGCTCCCGCTGGGCCTGGACCTGTCCGTCAGGACAGCGGTCTCCCGCACTGCGCAAAATGCACAACAGCAGCGGGTGACCTACCTCCTGCAAGCCGGCAGCATTCAGCTCCGCCTGCACCGCATTGCGGTGGGCCTGGTGCAGTTTATGCTCCAGCACCCCCAGATCAATGCCAAGGTTTGCCACGCAGTTCCCTCCCTTCCTTCGACGTTTTTCGTTAACAGCTTAATCATTAACATGTTGAACATTTTAGCACTGAGGGCCAAAATGTCAAGGCGGGAGCGGGCAGATTCAAAATTTGTTCACAAATGCCGCAAATTGCATTTATTTGGAACATCCGTTTGACTTCCAAAGGGGGATATGGTACAATATTTGCAAAATAAAACCACGCCGCCCAGTGTGTCCGGGAAGGAGCTTGGCTATGAAAACGCTGACCCCGAAACAGCAAAAAATTTACGATTATATCTTGGATTTCACGGCAGAGCACGGCTATCCCCCCTCGGTGCGGGAGATCGGCGCCGCCGTGGGCCTCAAGTCCCCCTCCACGGTCCACTTCCACCTCAAAGGGCTGGAGGAGGCGGGGGTCATCGTCAAGGCCGAGGGCAAGACCCGGGCCATCTCCCTGCCCGGCGTGTCCCCCCGCCCGGTGGCGGAGGAGACCGATCCCCACGCCAACCAGATCCCCGTGGTGGGCAACGTGGCCGCCGGCTCCCCCATCCTGGCTGAGGAGTGCATTGAGGACTACCTTACCTTTGATACCGAGGGTCTCTCTGGAGAGCACTTTGCCCTGCGGGTGCGGGGCGAGTCCATGCTGGGGGCAGGCATTCTCCCCGGTGACCTGGTGGTGGTCCACCGGCAGAGCGAGGCCCAGTCGGGCCAGATCGTGGTGGCCCTCTTCGAGGACGAGGCCACGGTGAAGACCCTGCGCCGCCGGGATGGCAAGGTGTGGCTCATGCCGGCCAACGACGAGTATCAGCCCATCGACGGCACCAAGGCCCAGATCCTGGGCCAGGTGGTAGCGGTGGTGCGGCGCTACTGAGATGACAAAGACCGAACTGTTGGACCGCTGCGTCCGCAGCGGCGAGGAGCGTGTGCTTCTCTCCCGGGTGCTGGACAAGCTGGAGCTGTCCCAAAACCGGGGCATCCCCGCCCATACCCCCTTTCTCTCCCCGGGAGAGCGGGCGTCCGTGACCGATTTACTTTCCGCCTGGGGGCACCCCCGGCACGTGTTTTTCGGCGGCTACCCCGATGCCGAGCGCACCGTGTGTCTCTTTCTCCCCAACTGGCAGGAGGAAGAGGACGCCATCGCCGACCCGGAGGGTCCTCTGGCCGCTTTGGAGGCCACCTTCCCCAACGGGGCAGAGTTGTCCCACCGGGACATTCTGGGCTCCCTCATGGGGCTTGGAATCACCCGGGAGAAGCTGGGGGACATTTTGGTGGAGGGAAACCGCTGCCAGGTCCTGGCCCTGCGGGACGCCCTGCCCATCCTTTTGAGCCAGTGGGAGTCCGCCGGTCGGTGGAAGGCCAAGCTGCGGGAGATTTCCCTCTCGGAGCTCACCCCCAAGCCGCCTCAGGTGAAGACCATCCGGGACACGGTGGCCGCCCTGCGGCTGGACGCGGTGCTGGCCTCCGGGTTTTCTACCTCCCGCTCCAAGGCCGCTCAGCTGGTGAGCGCCGGGCGGGTATCGGTGAACCACCGGGAGTGTATGAAAAGCGACCGCACCGTAGAGCAGGGGGACGTGCTCTCCTGCCGGGGGCTGGGCAAGTGCGTGGTCAAAGAAGTGCTGGGCCAGTCCAAAAAGGGCCGGATCATGCTGATTTTAGAGCGATATATATAAGGCAACACCGCACAAATGCACCTGCGATGCTTTGCGGAAATTTTGCGCCCGGATTTTGTTGCGATTTCTTACAATACATCCAGTATTGTCGCAAAATCGCGCCGCATCCGGACAAAAAATTTGCTCGCAAATCATTCTTGTCGAATTGTGCGGTCTCGCCATAAAAAAATCCTGCTGTCTGAGACAGCAGGATTTTTTTATTCTTCTTCCTCCATGGGTACAATCTGCAGCAGGCTGCCGGTACGGGGCTGCAAGGTGAGCAGATGTCCCTCAGGGCCGATGTGGAACCGGGCGGAGCCCAGCAGCAGCTGCACGCCCTCGTGTTCCCGCAGGCGCAGGGTGGCCTCCTCGCTGCCGGTATTGAAGGCAGCCAGGATGGTCTCCTCTCCCTGGGTGCGGGTGAAAGCCAGCACAGGACCCTTGCCCACCCGGTAGTGGATATCTCCCTGGCGCAGGGCGGGGCTCTGCTTGCGCATGTGGCCTAGGCGGGAGAACCAGCCCATCAGCTCCGAGTCCTCCCTTCCCCAGGGGAAGGTGCGGCGGTTGAAGGGGTCCTCAAAGCCCTCCATGCCCACCTCATCGCCGTAGTACACGGTGGGGGAGCCGGGGAAGGCAAACATCAGGGCCGCCCCCAGCTTCAAAAGCTCCTTGGCCCGGCGGCGCTGGTCAGGTCCCAGGCGGTAGTTGGAGCGCCACTCCTTGCTCTGGTGCTCACAGCCCTCCTCCGCCCCCAGCAAGGTGAGGATACGTGCGGTGTCGTGGGTACCCAGAGAGTTCATGGCAGAGTAGTAGGCAAAGCGGGGGTAGTTTTCCCGCAGCGTCTCCATGGCATTGACAAAGTCGGCGGCATCGCCGCCCTTTAAATAGGACAGTACCGCGTTGCGGAAGGGGTAGTTCATCAGGCCGTCGCAGTGCCGGCCCATGATGTGCCGCCGGCGCACGCCGTAGGCCACCTTGGTGGAGCCGTCCTCCCACACCTCGCCGATGATCACCGCATCGGGCTTCTCCGCCCGGGCGGCCTCGTGGATGCCCCGGACAAAGTCGTCGGGCAGCTCGTCGGCCACGTCCAGCCGCCAGCCGTCCGCCCCTGCCCGCAGCCACCGGCGCACCACGCTGTCTTTCCCGCCGAAGATAAACTCCCGGTAGGAGGGGTCGTGCTCGTTCACCGCGGGAAGGGAGTAAATGCCCCACCAGCTCTCATACTGGTCCGGCCAGTGAATAAAGTTAAACCAGGAGCGGTAGGGAGAATCCTCACTCTGGCAAGCGCCAGGAGTGGGATAGAAGCCGTCACCGTTGAAGTAGCGGCTGACATAGCCGGTGTGGTTGAACACGCCGTCCAGCATCACCCGCATCCCCCTCTGGTGGGCCATGGCGCAAAGCTGGGTAAAGTCCTCCTCGGTGCCCAGCATGGGGTCAATGTTGCTGTAATCGGCGGTACCGTAGCGGTGGTTCTCCGCCGCCTCAAAGATGGGGCAGAAGTACAAGGTCTCCACCCCCAGGCCCTGGAGATAGTCCAGCTTCTCCATGACGCCCTTCAGGTCGCCGCCGAAGAAGTCCCGGTTGCGGATCTCTCCGTTTTTGTCCGGGCGGAACTCCGGCTCCTCCTGCCAGGCGGTGTGGACCCACCGTCCTCCCACCATACCCTGGGGATCGGGTACACGGGTGCGGCGGAAGCGGTCGGGGAAGATCTGGTAGGTCGTCCCCTCGCCAAACCATTCCGGCACCACCTCTCCCCCGTCGTAGACGGTGAGCTGGTAGGGGCCGAACATCTTCCGACCCTTTCCGTCCAGCCGCTCCAGACCAAAGGAGTACCAGACCAGTCCCACATAGTCCCCTGTGTCCAGGGTGCAGGTAAACAGATCCCGGGCTCCGTCCAGCCCCGACCAGGGCATATTCAAGGTGACGGTGGCGTCATCCCGGAACTCGAAGCGGGCGGACATGGTCGCCCGTGAAAACCCTTCCGCGCGCAGGGGGCGCAGGGTGAGCTGCACCTTGGTGCCTGATGGAACGGCACCGTAAGGGGTTTTGCAGCGGGGATCTCTGGAATTGTATACGGAACGGTCTGGCATATTTGGACCTCCAAACAAACTTGGGATCGGGAAAATGCTTAGTAGGAGTAGCTCCCTCCGCCGATAAACTCCCGCAGCAGGGAGTCTTTGGCCACCAGCTCCGGGTCGATGGGCTGGAAGTAGCGGAAGGCGTCAATGAACTCCAGCAGCTCACTGCGGCGGTCGTTCTCTTCAGGCACGGCCCGCAGCAGAGGCAGCGCATAATTCTTCATGACCGACACCTCGTAGGGCAGAGAGGAGTCGAAAATAATGTCTGCCTTGTTTTTAAAGGGGGAGATATACAGCTTCTCGCCCCGGCGCACATTGGCCCACATGTCCAGGGTATCCTCCACATCGGTGCCCCGGAAGTTGTAGTCCCGTACCGCCCGGCGGGTCAGGCGCATCCAGGTACCCTTGAAGCGCAGCACCGATCCCTCGTTCACATTGGAACGGGCGGAGATATACAGCTTGGTGGCCTGGGGATGGCGTCCGGCGATCTGGTCGTTAAGGGCGTGGATGCCCTCAAAAATAGCGATCTCATTCTTCCCCAGCTTCAGGGGAGTGCCCCGGCTGTCGTTGCGCATCTGGCGGACAAACTCATACTTGGGAATGAGAATCTCCTCCCCGTTGGACAGGGCGGTAAAATGGCGGGAGAGCAGCTCCATGTCCAGGCACTGGGGGGATTCATAGTCGATATCTCCCTCGGGGGTGCGGGGCGCGGTGCGGGGGTTGATGGTGGTAAAGTAGTTATCCATCGCCACGGCGTGGGTGTTGACTCCCCGCCGCTGCAGTTCCTCCGCGATCTTCATGGCGGTGGTAGTCTTGCCGGAACCGGAAGGACCAGAGAGCAGCACGATGGGGCTGCGCTCAATATTGGAGAGAATCTTATCCGCCGCCAGAGAGACCCGTTGGTTGTAGTTCTCGTCGCACTCGGCTAAAAATTCCTTCACATCGCTCTGGATCCGGCGGTTGATCTCCTGTAACTGGTAAGCCATGGTGGGAACGCTCCTTTCAATCATGGTCGGGAAGGAAGTGGGCCGCCAGTTCCTCCTTCTGGGCCAGGACCCGGTCCAGGGCGGCCAGATAGTCGTGGGGATATTTGGGGTTGGGCTGACGGACAATGGTACCGGCGGCGCGATCCACCAGCTTGGTGACGCCGCCGCCTCCGATGGAGACCACCGTCTGCAGCTCCTCCATCATGACGATATTGTATACGCTCTCCTGGCCGCTCAGGCACCAGCCCACGTTCTCCAGGGAGCCGGACATATACTTTTGACGGTACAGGTAGTAGGGCAGATACCCCTTGCCGCTCAGGCACTCCAGGGAGTAGTCCAGCATCCGGGCAGTCTCCTCGCCGCTGGGCAGGGCGCCGCCCTGCTCCATGAGCCGGGAGCCCTTTTTCAGGGCCAGGGTGTGGACGGTGATATTCTCCGGCTCCAGGGCCAGCACTCCATTGAGGGAGCGGCAAAAGCCCTCAAAGCTGTCCCGGGGCAGCCCGGCAATGAGGTCCATGTTGATGGAATCAAAGCCCACCTCCCGGGCCAGAGCGTAGGCGTCCAGAATGTCCTTGGCGCTGTGACGGCGGCCGATGGCCTGGAGCACCGGATCCTCCAGAGTCTGGGGATTGATGGAAATGCGGCCGATGCCCGCCTCCCGGAGGGCCAGCAGCTTCTCCCGGTCGATGGTGTCAGGGCGGCCGGCCTCCACGGTATATTCTACGCAGTGCTCCACCGGCAGCTCCCGGTGGACGGCCTCCAGCAGCTGGGAGAGCTGGGAAGCGGACAGGGTGGTGGGGGTTCCTCCCCCCACATACAGGGAGTGGACGGTCTTGCCCGCCCGGCGCAGACTCTCGCCGGTGACGGCGATCTCGCGCAAAACGCCCTCCAGATAGGGCTCTACCAGCTTTAAGGTGCGGCCCACGTCGGCGGAGACAAAGGAACAGTAGGCGCACCGGGTAGGACAGAAGGGGACGCCGATGTACACCGACACCTGGTCGTCTCGCAAATCCCGGTCCACCGCCAGGCTGGCCTTGGCGCAGCCTACCGCCAGAGAGGCCCGTACCGGAGAGACCCGGAAGTCCCGCTCCAGCTCCAGCTGGGCCTGCCTGGGTGTGGCGCCCGCCAGCATGGCCCGGGTGGGCAGCTTCACGGGGCGCACTCCAGTCAGGGCGCCCCAGGGGGGCTCCTGGCCCAGCAGGGTCACTCCCGCGCGGTAAAACGCCATCTTCAGTCCGTGCTGGACAGTATGATACACCTTTTCGGCGGGCTCGTCCAGTTTCTCCCTGGGAAAACGGGCGCGGCCCTGGGCCTGGCGGCCCTCCCGCGCCACCTGGGCCGTGACGGTGACCCACTTCTCTCCCGGTGTGACGGCAAAACGGGCCCAGTCCTCCCCTGCTCCGGCAGGCTCTTCAGGGTACTCGGGCCGCTCTCCGGGGAAGAGGGTGAGCATCATCTGCTCCACCGAGTACTTATACCGCTCTGGCTGCCAGTCGTAGTCGCCCCGGTTCCAATACAGCTTCATCGCGCGCCCATGGCCTCCAGCAGGAAGGGATTATACTTCCGCTCCCGCTCCAGGGTGGAGGTGCGGTCGTGGCCGGGACAGACGTGGAAGTCTCCCTCCAGCTCGCCCAGCCGCTTGAGGGAGGCCATGATCTCCTCGTAGCTGCCCCCCCGCAGGTCGGTGCGGCCGCAGGAGCCGCAGAACAGGGTGTCGCCGGTAAAGAGCACATCCCCTACCTTCAAGGTAACAGAGCCCTTGGAGTGGCCGGGGGTGTGGAGCACCTCAATGGTAAGAGAGCCCAGGGAGAGGGTGTCCCCCTCGTCGTAGTTGTTGAGATCCTTTACCTGGGCGGCCAGGGGGAAGAGCTGGGAGCCCGCCCCGTTGGCGTCGGCCTGGTGGATGTAGACCTGCACACCGGGCAGCGCCTTTACCAGGTCGGGCACGGCGGTGGTGTGGTCGTAGTGGCCGTGGGTGAGGAGGATGTACTTCACCTCGCCCTCCGCCTTCTTTACCTGGTGGAGGATGCGCTCCCAGTCGTCGCCGGGATCAATGATGGCCATCAGGCCGCTCTCCTCATCCTGGAGAAAATAGCAGTTGGTGCCGATGGGGCCCACCTGCATGACAGATACCTTCATGGGTCGTTCCTCCTTATCCCTGTTCCGTATCGAAGAGAATGGTGACGGGGCCGTCGTTCACCGAAGCCACCTTCATATCCGCGCCAAACTCCCCGTGCTCCACCCGGAAGCCCTTCTGGCGGCACTGGTCCAGAAAGCGCTCATAGAGGGGGATAGCCACATCGGGCTTGGCGGCCCCGGTAAAGCCGGGGCGGCGGCTCTTGGTGTCGGCGTAGAGGGTAAACTGGCTGATGACCAGCAAGGACCCGCCCACCTGTTCCAGATTCAAGTTCATTTTGCCGTTTTCGTCCTCAAAGACCCGCAGATTGCAGATCTTTTCGGCCAGCTTATCGCAAACGGCCTCATTATCCTGGGGACCGACCCCCAGCAGGACCAGATAGCCCTGATCAATGGCGCCCCGCACGGTTCCGTCGATGGTGACGGAGGCGGAGGACACCCGGGTAACAACAGCTCGCATAACATTCGACTCCGTTTAACTGAATTCTATCTATTTTATCTGGTTGCCAAGATGATCAGAGAAACCATTCCGCCCAAAATCACACTCAGAGATACCGAAGCCCATACACCGGGCCACAGGGCGGGGTTTTTCTCTATGTCATCCGGCGCTTGGACTGCCTTTTTGATGGCCGAAATCAGGCTGAAAATAAATACAAACGACCAAATAGGCCAGCTCCAGACAAACAGAACGCCTAAAATCTCAAGCACCATGACCCCCTCCTAACTCATCATTTGCCAGACGCTCTGGCCACATGATACACGCCCTGGATGTTGTTGAGTTTGTTGATGACGGTGGCCAATTCCTCTTTGTCCTTGACCTCCACCACGATATTGATGCTGGCGTGGCCGTCAGGCAGAGACCGGGCGGTGAGGGCATTCACCTTCACCTTGGCCGCCGACAGGGCCATGGCCACATCCAGGGTCAGGCCGTCCCGATCCTTGGAGGAAAGCTCCAGGGCGGTCTTGTAGTTGGGCAGGCTGCTCTCCACCCAGGACACCTTCACCCAGCGGTCGGCCTCCTCGGGCTTGCGCTTTTCGGGTGCGGCATTGGGGCAGTCGGAGCGGTGGACGGACACGCCGTAACCCCGGGTGATAAAGCCGATGACCGGGTCGCCGGGGACGGGGGTACAGCACTTGGCAAACTTCACCAGGCAGTTGCCCAGTCCCTCCACGATGATGCCCGAGTCGGAGTGCTTGGGCTTGACCTGGCCGGAGGTGGGCGTCTGGGCGGTGGAACCGGGGACAATGACGCTCTCGGCGGTGGTCTTGGCGGCAGCCGCCGCCTTTTCCGCCTGGAGACGGCCCAGACGGGCCAGTTCGTCCTTGATGCGGGCCACGCTCTTCACCGCTGTGGTGCCGCCGTAGCCAATGGAGGCATACAGCTCATCCAGAGTGCCGAAGCGCACCTTGTGGAGGATGTGGGGCAGCACGTCCTCGGCGGTGATGGCCGTCATGGGGATTTTCATATGCTTGAGCTCCGCCTCAAAGAGGGCGCGGCCGGTGGCGATGTTCTCCTCCCGGCGTTCCCGCTTGAACCACTGACGGATCTTGTTGCGGGCCTCGTTGCTCTTGGCGATCTTCAGCCAGTCCCGGCTGGGGCCTTTGGCGTTCTTGGAGGTGATGACCTCCACGATGTCGCCGTTTTTCAGGGGGGTGTCGTAGGGCACCATGCGGCCGTTGACCTTGGCGCCCACCATGCCGTTGCCCACGGCGGAGTGGATGTTGTAGGCAAAGTCGATGGGGGTGGCTCCGGCGGGCAGGCTCTTCACGTCGCCGTTGGGGGTGAAGACGAACACCTCGTCGGCAAACATATCCACCTTCAGGGTGCGGACAAACTCCTCCGCGTCGGTGTCCTGCTGGCTCTCCAGCAGCTTGCGCACCCACTCAAAGTCCTGCTCAGAGCCCAGCTTCTTGTTGGCCATGCCCTGCTTATACTTCCAGTGGGCGGCGATGCCGTATTCGGCGGTCTGGTGCATCTGCCAGGTACGGATCTGCACCTCAAAGGGGATGCCCTCCCGGCCGATGACGGTGGTGTGCAGGGACTGGTACATGTTGGGCTTGGGGGTGCCGATGTAGTCCTTGAAGCGACCCAGCACCGGCTTGAACATATCGTGGATGCAGCCCAGCACGTTATAACACTCCGGGATGTCGTCCACGATGACCCGGAAGGCGTACAGATCGAAAATCTCATCCAGGGTCTTGTTCTGGGCAAACATCTTGCGGTAGATGGAGTAGGTGTGTTTCACCCGGCCGTACACCTTGCATCGGATGCCCTCCTGCTCCAGCCGCTGCTGGATGCGCAGCTGGATGGAGGCCAGAAACTCCTCGTGGGCGGCGGAGCGCTTGGCCATCTCCTCCTCGATCTCCTTGTACCCCACCGGGTCCAGGTAACGAAGAGACAGGTCCTCCAGCTCCCATTTGAGCTTCTGCATACCTAAGCGGTGGGCCAGAGGGGCGTAGATCTCCATGGTCTCCAGGCTCTTCTCCCGCTGCTTCTTGGGAGACTGGTACTCCATGGTGCGCATGTTGTGAAGGCGGTCGCAGATCTTGATGAGGATCACCCGGATGTCCTGGGCCATGGCCATGAGCATCTTGCGCAGATTCTCCATCTGCTCCTCTTCCTTGGAGACATACTGCACCCTCGTCAGCTTGGTGACGCCCTCCACCAGCGCGGCCACCGGCGCGCCGAACTTTTTGGCGATCTCGTCGTGGGTGGCGTTGGTGTCCTCGATGCAGTCGTGGAGCAGGGCCGCGATGACGCTGTCCACATCCAGCCCCAGGTCGGCCACAATGTCGGCCACGGCCAGGGGGTGGATGATATAGGGCTCGCCGCTCTTGCGCAGCTGGCCGTGGTGCTCGGCGTCGGCATAGGTAAAGGCGGCAAACAGCCGCTGAGTATCCAGATTCGGAGTATATGCGCTGACTTTATCTTCCAGCGCATGATAGCGTTCCAAAATGGGGTCCATCGAATCACCTCGACAATCGAAAGTAACAGGGGCAGGCCCCGGCTCTACTCCTGCAGAGCCGCCCGCAGACGGCGCAGGATCTCCGAAGCCTCCAGGTCCACTTTATGCTCCAGCCGGTGCAGGGTGATGTGCACTCGGCCCGACTGGACCTTCAGCGAGATCAGTCCCCGCTCCTGCATCACCTCCAGGCAGATGCGGGTGTGGTTGGGCCGCTCCCGCCGGCCGCTGGAGTGGGCCACGCTGCGGGTCATGCGGGCCAGGGTGTCCTCCAGGCAGTCGCCCGGGCCGCTCTGGTGCTCCAGATAGCGCCACAGACAGACAAACTCCGCCCGGTCGGGCAGCAGGGACTGGGCCTCGTCGGGGGAAAGCAGCTCGCCCCGGCGGTATTTATCGTAAATGCAGCGCTCCATCTGCGCCCGGGTGAGAGCAGGGTGGAGATCCACCACCTGCAGCTGCACCGAGCGCACGCCGCGAAATTCATTGATCTGGGGATAAAACGCCACGTCCACCCGGCAGCCGGGAGTCACGCCCAGCTGGGCGGCGTCGGCGGAGAAGAAGATGGCGTCCAGCACGCTCCCCCTGGCCTCCAGCCGCAGCTTCAAATGCCGGCCGCGGCCCACCTGGACGGCAGACTGGACATGGGCCCCGGTAATGACCAGCACCGGGCGGGGATTTCCGGTCCCGCAGGGCTCCAAAGCGTCCAGCGCTTCCACCGAGGCCACATCCAGCTGCTGAGGCTGGACGATGCCGTCGGTCTCCAGTACCGAGGGAGGCTCCTGCCCCGCCTGCTGCTCCAGCACCCCCTGCCGGAGCCGCTGGGCCAGAGCGGGAATGTTCTCCTCCCGCACCATAAAGCCCGCCGCCAAAGCGTGGCCGCCAAAGCTCTCCAGCAGGTCGCCGCAGGTCATGAGCAGTTCAAACAGGTTGATCCCGCCCCAGGAGCGGCAGGATCCCTTGCCCATCCCCTGGTCCAGACAGATCATAAAGGTGGGGCAGGTATACTTCTCGCTCAGGCGGGAGGCCACGATGCCCACCACCCCCTGGTGCCACTCCGGGTCGGCCAGGACAATGGCCCCCTGCTGGGGCTGGTGGTCCAGGCGCTGGATGCACTCCTGAAAAATCTCTCCCTCAATGTTCTGCCGCTCCCGGTTGAGCTGGCACAGCTCCTGGGCCAGCTCCTGAGCCCGCTGGGGGGAGTGGGTCAGCAGCAGTTCCCCGGCCAGAGCCGCCTTGCCCATGCGTCCGGCAGCGTTGATGCGGGGAGCCAGAGTATAGCCGATGGACACCGAGGTGAGAGGCCGCTCCCCCAGCCCAGCCTCCTGGATGAGTTGGGCCAGACCCAGCCGCTTGGGGTGGGCCAGAGCGGCCAATCCGGTCTGGACGATGGTGCGGTTCTCCCCTGTCATGGGCATCACGTCGGCCACCGTGCCCACGGCGGCCAGATCGGCATAGTCTTCAAATACCTGCCGCGCCCGCTCCGGCCCGGCTACCGCCATGGCCAGCTTCAATGCCACGCCCACACCGGCCAGTCCCTTGAAGGGGTAGAGACAGTCGGAACGGTGGGGGTCCACCACCGCTACGGCGGCGGGCAGCGGGTCTTTGCACTCGTGGTGGTCGGTAACCACCACGTCCACACCAAGTCCGGCGGCAAAGGCCACCTCCTCCACGGCAGTGATGCCGCAGTCCACCGTGACAATGAGGGTCACCCCCTGGTCGGCCAGGGTGTGGATGGCCTCCAGGTTGAGGCCGTACCCCTCCTCCAAACGGTCGGGGATGTAGGGGGTCACCTGTCCCCCCATGCGCCGCAGGCAGTCGGTAAGCAGGCAGGTGGAGGTAATGCCGTCCACGTCGTAGTCCCCGTAGACCGCCAGGTGCTCCCCTGTCTCCAGCGCCCGGCGCACCCGCGCCGCCGCCCGGTCCATGTCCCGCAGCAGCATGGGGTCCAGCACCGGTTCCGCTCCAGGGGTGAGCAGCCGCCGGGCCTGGTCAGGCTGGGTGATGCCCCGGGCGGCCAGGATGGCCGCCAGCAGGGCAGGGATGCCCGCCGCCTCCAGATTTTGGCGCACCCTGGGGCTGCCCGAGGGCATACTCCACTCTTTGTACTTCACCGGCAGTCACCTCCTCCCAGCTTGCCGCAAGCATACTGCGGCAGTATCACTACTTATTATACCATATTTTTGTGCAAAGACACAAGTGGAAAAGCACACCCCGCCCATGGGCGCCCTGGCTCTTGTCCGGTGAAAAAAAACGTGATAAAATACGGGAGTTATTTTGGGGTTTCCCCCGCTCTGCGGAGAGAAAAGAGACGAACTTATGACCTATTACGACGCTGGACAATATGATATCGCCGTGATCGGGGCGGGCCACGCGGGCATTGAAGCGGCTTTGGCCGCCGCCCGCATGGGCCTGCGCACGGTATGTTTTACCATTAACCTGGACGCGGTGGGCAACATGCCCTGCAACCCCGCCATCGGCGGCACGGGCAAGGGCCACCTGGTGCGGGAGCTGGACGCCCTGGGAGGCGAGATGGGCCGGGCCGCCGACAAGGCCTGCATCCAGTACCGCATCCTCAACCGGGGCAAAGGCCCGGCGGTGTGGTCTTTGCGGGCTCAGGCCGACCGGCGAGAGTATCAGAAGATCATGAAGCACACCCTGGAGCGCCAGGAGAACCTGTGGGTCAAGCAGGCCGAGGTGGTGGCCATCCGTACCGAAAACGGGGCCGTTTCCGCCGTGGTCACCCACACCGGGGCAGTGTTCGCCGTGAAGGCGGCCATTATTGCTACCGGCACCTACCTGGGCGGCCGCACCATTGTGGGCGAGGTCGTGCGGGACTCCGGCCCGGACGGCCTGGCTGCCGCCCTGCCCCTCACCCAGTCACTGCTGGAGCTGGGGGTGTCCATCCGCCGCTTCAAGACGGGCACGCCCCCCCGGGTGAATGCCCGCAGCGTGGACTTCTCCCAGATGGAGCTTCAGGAGGGGGACCCGGACGCCCAGCCCTTCTCCTTCACCACCCGGGAGCACCCCCAGAACCGGGCAGTGTGCTACCTCACCTACACCAACGAGAAGACCCACGACATCATCCGGGCCAATCTGGATCGTTCCCCCCTCTACGACGGCACCATCGAAGGGGTAGGCCCCCGGTACTGCCCCTCCATTGAGACGAAAATCGTCCGCTTCCCCGACAAGGAGCGCCACCAGCTCTTTGTTGAGCCCATGGGCCTGGACACCGAGGAGCTGTACATCCAGGGCTTCTCTTCCTCCCTGCCCGAACAGGTGCAGATTGAGATGCTCCATACCATCCCCGGCCTGGAGCAGGCCGAGATGACCCGTCCCGCCTATGCCATCGAGTACGACTGCATTGACCCCACCCAGCTGCTGGCCACTCTGGAGGTCAAGACCGTCCCCGGCCTGTACGGCGCGGGACAGTTTAACGGCTCCTCCGGCTATGAGGAGGCCGCCGTCCAGGGTTTTGTGGCGGGCGTGAACGCCGCTCGGAAAATTCAGGGCAAGGAGCCCTTTATTCTGGGCCGGGACCAGGGGTACATTGGGGTACTCATTGACGACCTGGTCACCAAGGGCACCAACGAACCCTACCGCATGATGACCTCCCGCACCGAGTACCGCCTGCTTCACCGCCAGGACAACGCCGACCAGCGGCTCACCCCCCTGGGCTATGAGCTGGGCCTGGTCCCCAAGGAGCAGCTGGAGGCGGTGCAGGCCAAATACGCCGCCGTGGACCGGGAGTGCAAGCGCCTGGAGCACACCGGCGTGGCCCCCTCCCCCGCTCTGGACGCCTTTTTGGCGGACCGGAACCAAGCCCCCGTGCAGAACGGAGCGCGGCTTGCCGACCTGCTCCGCCGTCCCCCGGTGAGCTATGAGTCCCTGGCTCCCTTTGATCCCGACCGCCCGGACCTCTCCCCGGAGATCACCCAGGCGGTGGAGATCGCCGTCAAGTATCAGGGCTACATCCAGCGCCAGCTACGCCAGGTGGAGGAAATGAAGAAGCTGGAGAGCTGGCCCCTGCCCGCCGACACGGACTATGAGGCCATCCAGGGTCTGCGTTTGGAGGCCCGGCAGAAATTGCAGCAGATCCGCCCCCGGAACCTGGGACAGGCCAGCCGGGTGTCCGGCGTGTCCCCGGCGGACGTGGCGGTGCTGATGGTCTATTTGAAACAGCGCACCGACGGGCGCGCGTGACCGTCTCAGGAGGAGACCGATATGAAACTGACCCAAGTCAAAGGCAACACCTGGGTGCTGGAGGGGTTTGAGCTCATCCCCCTCTACCGCCTGGACAACAACAAGTGCATCCTGCTGGACACCGGATTGGAGCAGGAGCGGGAGGACATCGAGAACACCCTGCTGGAGGCAGGGCTCACTCCCGCAGGCATCCTCTGCTCCCACGCCCACATCGACCACGCGGGAAATAACCGCTATTTTCAGGAGAAGTACCGCATTCCCGTGGCTCTCACCGCCCGGGAGGCGGGCATGTGCGCCAGCATTTTGTCCCTGAAGTGCTACTTTCTGCTCCTGCCCCCCGACATGGTGGAGCGGGAGTCCTCCAACCTGGTCCACACTCCCGACGTGATTATCCCTGACCAGGACGGCCCCTTCTCCTTTGCCGGAGCGGAGTTTACCATCCTCCACACCCCCGGTCACTCGGTGGGCCACGTGTGCACCGTCACCCCCGACAACGTGTGCTATGCCGGTGACGCCCTGCTCTCCCAGGAGATGCTCACCTCCAAGCTGCCCTACTGCCTGTCCCACCAGATGGGGATTGAGAGCCGGGAGAAGCTGCGGAGCTTTTCCTGGGACTACCTCATTATGGCCCACCGGGGAGTCTGCCCCGGCACAGAGCTTGACAAACTCATCGACCAGAACCAGGAGCTGGCCCAGCTTCGCTCCCGGGAGGTCTATGACCAGGTCACCCGGCCCATGACGGCCAGCGAGGTATGTCAGGCGGTGTGTCAGTATCATAAGCTGCTCACCGGAAAACCTCGCCGCGCCCTGCGCTTTGAGCGCAACATCCGCTTCTTCCTGGAGTTTCTGGTAGACCGGGGCGACCTGGTCATGGAGACGCAAAACGGCACGGTGATCTTCCGCCGGCCTTGAACCAAATGTTCCCATTTTTTAAGAAAAGGGGCGCACTTTTTAAAAAGTGTGCCCCTTTTCTTCCTTTTTTGTATATTTTGTGGATTGGCAAGCCGGTTTATACTGTTGTAAAATACAACTGTTGATACTGGCAACAAAGGAGGAATTGGGTTGCAGGACAACAAGGACGTTTTTCGACGGATTGAGCGGCAGTATTACCGGGACCGGATGGGGACGCTGGGCCTGTCCACCGTGGAGGGAATGCTTCTGCGCTGGCTGGGCAAACAGGGCCAGACCCGCCAGGAAGATCTGGTGGTACAGCTGGTTCTGGACAAGGGGGCGGTGGCCCGCGCTTTGGCCCGGCTGGAGGAGCTGGGCCTGGTGGAGCGGGCGGTGAGCGACCGCTGCCGCCGGGAAAAGCTGGTCTCCCCCACCCTGGAGGGACTGATGCTGGCGGGCGCCATCCAGCAGTCAGTGGAGGAGTGGAACGCCGTCTGTTTCCAGGGATTTTCTCCACAGGAGCGGGCTTTGTTTACTGATCTGTTTACCCGCATCACCCAGAATGCTATGGAATACAAACAAGGAGAGAAGGAGCATGGTTAAAAATCTGACGGAAGGAAAGCCGCTGCCGCTGCTGTTCTTTTTTGCCCTGCCCATGGTGGCAGGCAACCTGTTTCAGCAGCTGTACAACATGGTGGACACGGCAGTGGTGGGAAAATTTGTGGGCGAGGACGCGGTGGCGGCCGTAGGCTCCTCCTTCCCCATCGTGTTTTTGTCGGTAGCCGTGGCCTCGGGACTGTCCATGGGCTGCAACGTGGTGGTGTCCCAGCTGTTTGGCGCGGGGCGTATCCATGAGATGAAATCCACCATCTCCACCGCCATCATCTCCCTGAGCGTGCTGGGTCTCATCATTATGGGCCTTGGCACCGTGTTTGCCGGTCCTCTGCTCCATCTGCTGGGCACCGACCCGGACATTATGGCCGACTCGGAGCTGTACTTACAGATCTACTTTGGCGGAGCGGTATTCCTCTTCCTTTACAACACCCTCAACGGCATCTACAACGCCCAGGGTGACAGTAAAACCCCACTGATTTTTCTGATCATCTCCAGCCTGACCAACATTGTGCTGGATCTGCTGTTTGTCATCCAGTTTGACATGCGGGTGGCCGGCGTTGCCTGGGCCACCCTGATTGCCCAGGGCATGTGCGCGGTGGCCTCCCTCATCGTCATGTACCGGCGGATGAAGCGTCTGCCCTGCGAGGAGGGCCGGGAAAATGAGAAAGTTCCCCTGTTTCACATGACCGCCGTGCGGCGTATCGCCCAGATCGGCCTGCCCTCCATGCTCCAGCAGTCTCTGGTCTCCCTGTCTATGATGATGATGCAGGGGTTGGTCAACTCCTACGGCAAGGTGCTGGTGGCCGGCTATACCGCCGCCACCAAGATCGACACCCTGGCCATGCTGCCCAACATGAACTTCTCCAACGCCATGTCCAGCTATACCGCCCAGAACATCGGCGCGGGCAAGTACGACCGGGTGAAAGAGGGTCTGAAGGCCTGCCTGTTTATGGTGGTGGTCTTCTCCCTAGCCATTACCATCATCATCTTCCTCTTCGGCAGCCAGCTGCTCTCCCTGTTCCTGGACCCGGGAGATACCTCCGGCGCACTGGGCTACGGCCTTGCTTATATGCACACCGTGTCGGTGTTTTACATCCTCATGGGCCTGCTCTTCGTGCCCAACGGCATGCTCCGGGGCGCGGGCGATATGGGCGCCTTCACCTTCAGCTCCATGGCCAACCTGTTCTCCCGTGTGGCCATCGCCTACGGCCTGGCCTGCCTCACCCCTCTGGGTGCCAACTCCATCTGGTGGTCCATTCCCGCCGGCTGGGCCATCGGCGCTGCAGTCTCCCTGCTGCGAGTCAAGAGCGGCAAGTGGATGCGCAAAGCGGTGGCCGACCGCTGATGTTTCTAAAAAAGTCCGCCGTCCCACACGGACGGCGGACTTTTTTGCTCATTTAGGGCATTTCAAGGGTAATATGGAAGGAGAGCGTGCCCGCTCCAGGCTTTTCCTGAAGCAGGATGGAGTAGTCCCCAAAATAGGATGAAGCCTGATACCCCTGGCACTGGCTCACCTCCACGGTCACCGTTATGCCGCCGGGACCCTCAACTTGGTTTTCTGCCCCCGCCCCCTGGAAAGGGATGCTCAGCAGGGCATCACAGGCACCCCCGGCCTGGCGCTGTCTCTCCCCCTCCTGGAGCGGGTTGCGGGCCTCTCCGCTGGGGTCCGCTGCCAGAAGCAGCGGCTCCAGCACCTCATTCATCACCCACCCCACATGAACCAGTTCATCATAGGGGTCCCCCTTGGGGGAAAAATCCAGCTGCATGGCGGCCACTGTCCCATCTGCATTGGTTTCAAAACGGACGGAAGACCACTCTCCAAATTCTTCCTCCCGCAGTTCTCTCCACTCCCGGTTCTGGTAGACAGCCGGCACGGTCTCCCAGCTTCCGTCGGGGGTCAGAGCGCTGGCGTGCTGGTCAAAGTCGGAGAGCTGGCGTTCATAGAAATTGTAGTTCTCCACTACCTGGATAGGGGTCAACGGCGCGTCTGGATGGGGCGGCACCTGGCTCCACAGCAGGCTCACACCGGACAGGGCTGTCATAGCAGCCCAGCAGACCGCCCAGGCCACCCAGCGGCCCCGGCGAATGGGCTGGGCCATGCAGCGGTTCTCCTTCTCCTAGGGCAATGGTTTCCCGTCGGTGCAGTCCACAAAGCACATCCAACTGCGCCACTCCCGGTACAGAGGGATACACAGCCCCTGTCCCCGCCACAGCACCAAAAACAGCCGCTCCACCGCCTGGTCCCAAGCGAGTTTCCGGCCGTCCAGCCGCCGCACCCGAAGGCCCAGCAGCCACTTGCCCGGGGTGTATCCCCAGGTACATAGAAGGATTGGTTCTACTAACAGTAACAGTACCCAAGACAGGCCCACGCTGACGGCTGTTTGGAGCTGGTCCCGAAACCAAAGGGTGGGCATATACCAGTGCAGCACCTGAAATTGCAGGACCTGCCACACCAGGGCCATCAACATCAGGTCCAGATACCGGGCCCAAAACCGCCGCCAGGGGTGAGGCCCCCGCAGGCCGTCCTCCTGGGCCGGGTCCACCCTTCGGGTGGGGGGCAGCTCGGTCTGGGACAGCTCCTCCAGCCAGGGTCCTGGCTCCAGAGAGTCATAGTCGGTCTGAGCCTGGCTCAGCTCCCGACACACCCTGGCATACCGCTCCAGGTCCGCCCGGTCCCCCTCCAGCACCTCCGCCTGGCGCTCCATGGCCTGGGCCAGAGAGAGGCTCCCCTCCTTCAGCGCCCGGATGGCCTCCAGGTCCAAACTCAGCTGCCGCAGCAGCTTCACTTTCTCCAGGGTCCGGGCATCCTCCTCCGAGTAGTCGCGGTAGTTGTTCTCCCGGCGCTGCGGGGTAATGAGTCCCTGCTGTTCATAAAAGCGAATGGCTGTGCGAGGCAGCCCGCTGCGATTCTCCAGCTCCTTGATGGTCATGCCGCCACCTCCTTCTGTCTGGAGCGTAAGCTATCCACCTGGTATACAGTCAAGAGGAAAATTCAAATTTCAAAAAGTTTTCCCCATTTTGTGGGCTAACGGTGGAAAACTTCCGGTAAAAACCGCTCCCCCACTGTGCCGCAGGTCAGTGGGGGAGGATTGGGATTTCTAGCTTTCGGCAAGAGCCTGATGTAAAAAGGTGACCAGCTGGGCACGGGTGCAAGTGTTATAGGGCGCAAAGTCGTCCACATTCTGACTGGCGGTGACACCCTTTTCCCAGGCCCAGGCCACGGCGCTCTGGTACTCCGCCCGCTGTTGGAGATACTCCTCCAGGCACAGACCCTGTTCATGGATCACCTTGGCCGTCTCCACGCCCACATAGCGGTAGTGCCAGGGCTCGTAGATGATGCCGGTGAGGTCCGATTTATCCTCCGGGTAGCGCAGGATAAATCCGTACTCCCAGCAGTGCTCCATCAGCCATTTCTGTGTGGGCATGGAGGCCTGCTTCTCGTTGAGCTTGGGGTAGCCGGCGTCGATGATATCCACAGCCAAACCCGCCTGGTGCTCGCTGGTACCGGGCACGGCGGTCTCCTGAGCCGCCTCCCTCTCCGCATCCGCCCGGGACAGTCCAAACCCCATCCACTTGGCCACCGCCTTGGCAAACAGCTGCTCCTGCTTCTCCGGGGTGCGGTAGGCCGAGCAGACCACCGGCCGGTTTCCCGCCCACCAGCAGTGGGCCATCATTTGATTCATGGCATCCACACACCGCTCATCCACCGAGTAATCGCTCCCCTCGATCTGGGCCAGTGCGATAGAAAAATCCTGGGGCACAGGGTTCCAGGGGTTGACCAGAAGCAGATTCCACTCCGTTTCGCTCTGGCTTTCCTGCTGGGCAGTCGGCTTTCCCGCCAGCTTCCATAGCATGGTGACGATGGTTCCCCGGCTGCACAGCCCATCGCCGCCAAACTCGGTGCCCGACACCAGTCCCGCCTCTGCGGCCCACACCGCCGCCTTTTCATAGTAGCAGCCGGCAGGCACGTCGGAGAAGGAATTTTGGCCCACAGGCTCCGGCGACCCCACGCTTCGCCACAGCATGGTCACCACCTGGGCGGTGGTACACTGGGCATCCGGGGAGAACATTCCCTCGCCGGTGCCGCTGGCCATTCCCCGCTCCACCGCCCAACGGACCCACGGGGCGTAGTAGGCGTCCTCCGGCACATCCAAAAATAGTCCCACCGTCTCCTGTTCCGGGCCGCTCTGGCCGGGATTTTGGGTATCCGGCACCGGGGCCGCTCCGGCCTCCAGAGTCAATGCGCCTGCCAGCAGCACACCCGCCATCCATCTTCTCATCCTTTTCCCTCCCTCGCCTCCGGCGGATAGAACAGCGCCCCCGTCCCTGTTCGGGCGGGGGCACTGAATTTGGTTTTTCGTTTTACTCGGCAGAGATCATATAGTAGTACACAGGCTGTCCGCCGGGCAGCAGGCTGACCTCGGCGTTGGGGCAAGCGGCAGTGATGAGGTCGGCCGCCTTCTGGGCCTGCTCCTCGTTCACGTCCTCACCGTAGAACACGGAGATAAACTCCGCATCCTGCATCTCCTCCGACTGGGCCAGCTTGTTCAGCAGCGCGTCCAGATCCTGGTCGGTACCGAAGAGCTGGTGCTCCAGCAGAGCCAGGTAGTCTCCCTGCTGAATAGCAAAGCCGCCAAAGTCGGAATTGCGGGCGGCGTAGGTGATCTCGGCGGTACGCACCCGGCCGAAGGCCTCGGTCATGGCCTCGGTCATGGCGTCCTCGTCCATGTCCGGGTCCACCGCCAGCATGGCCGCGATGCCCTGGGGCACGGTCTTGGTGGGCAGGACCACTACCTTCTTGTCCTCACACAGCCGCTGACACTGCTGGGCGGCCATGATGATGTTCTTGTTGTTGGGCAGCACGAAGACGATCTCCGCGGGAGTCTTGTCGATCTCCTTGAGGATATCCTCGGTGGAGGGGTTCATGGTCTGACCGCCGGAGATGACGCCGTCCACGCCCAGATCCTTGAACACGGACTCCAGGCCCGCGCCGGCGCACACCGCAACATAGCCGTACTTCTTCTCGGGCGCGGCCTTCACCGGCTCACTCTGGGCACAGCCCGCCTCCAGCTCGGCCTCGATGGCCTCCAGGTCATCGGTGCTCTGGACATGCTTGCCCGCGGCCAGATCGTCGGCCTGGGTGCGCATGTTCTCGATCTTGGCCAGCTCCAGGGTGCCGTACTTCTGGGCCTCGGTGAGAGCCTCGCCGGGAATATTGGTATGGACATGGACCTTGAAGGCCTCGTCATCCTCGCCGATGACCAGGCTGTCGCCGATGCTGTTGAGGTACTTGCGGAAGGGGTCCAGGTCCACATTCTCGGTGTGCTTACGCACGATGAACACGGTATCAAAGGCAAAGGTGATGTCCTCGGCAGCCATGGCCGCAAAGTCGGCCTTGTCTGCGGGGGCGCTCTCCTCCTCCTGCTCGCTCTGGGGCATGGGCACGCCCCGGATCTCGTCCAGCATACCCTGGAGGATCACCAGGAAACCCTTGCCGCCGGCATCCACCACGCCCGCCTTTTTCAGGACGGGGTTCTGGTTGATGGTGTTGTCCAGGGCGATCTGGCCCTCTTCAATGGCGGCCTGGAGCACGCTCTCCAGGCAGTTATCCTCCCGGGCAGCGCCAGCGGCACGGGCGGCCGCCATGCGGGACACGGTGAGGATGGTGCCCTCGGCGGGCTTCATAACGGCCTTGTAGGCGGCGGCCACGCCGAAGTCCAGAGCGATGGCCAGGTCCCGGCCGTCAATGGTCTCGCACTCCTTGATGCCCTTGGCAAAGCCGCGGAACAGCAGGGACAGGATGACGCCCGAGTTGCCGCGGGCGCCCCGCAGCAGCGCGGAAGCGGCCGCCTTGGCGGCCAGGCCCACGGTGGCATACTGGTTCTTTTTCAGCTCGATGGCCGCGGCGCCGATGGTCAGGCTCATATTGGTGCCGGTATCGCCGTCGGGCACGGGGAACACGTTGAGGTCGTTGATCTGCTGCTTTTCAGCGTTGATAGAGGCGGCTGCGTGGATGACCATCTGCTGAAAGGCCGCCGCGTCAATGGTTTGTGTCATATCGGCAAAATTCCTTTCTACAAATGTCCTTAAAAGCGCATGGAGTCCACACAGACATCCACAGACTTTACTTCCACGCCGGTGGTCTTGCTGACCACATAGCGCACTTCGCTCATAATGGAGCGGCAGACCGCCATCAGATTCACTCCGTTTTCCACGATGATGTGCAGTTCGATGGAGACGGTACCGTCCTCATTATAATATACCTTTACGCCTTTAGCCATGGACTCCCGCTTGAGCAGGTGAACCAGGCCGTCGGTCTTGGAGCGCACCGCCATGCCCTTAACGCCATAGCAGTTGGTGGCGGCGCTGCCGGTGACAGCGGTGAACACCTCGCTGCTGATGCGGATCTCGCCCAGATCGTTTTGCAGTTTCATAGGTTGGATACCTTCCTTTCGCTGAGGATAGGATTTCACACTGATATAGTCTATATTGTAGTCTATTTTCCTTGGAATTACAAGTAGAATTTGCTGGCTTGCCCCGCCGGTGCGCCTCTCCCTGTTCCGACGTGATTTTTCCAGTATATGGAATATAATGGCTTCCACACACGGCCCGGCGACCGGGTCTTTTACAAAGGAGGAAAGGCTATGGCGGCCAGGGAATCGGTGAAAACCAAACTCAACAGACTGCGCTGGCACTCAAAACAGGGGGAGCCGGTGCCGGTGAACGCCTCGGCGCTGCTGCGCTGGAGCGAGGCAGGCATCCATTTTTTGCTCGCCTCGGTACTGACGGGAGCGGCAGTATTTGAAGAATACGCCCCTTGGGGGGTCGCTCTGGTGGGGGCAGCGGGCTCCGGTACCTGCGGGGCGGCCGCCCTGCTGGGAGCCTTTGGCGGGTATCTTATTCAGCTGGGCTTTGCCGACGGCCTTCGCTATGCCGCCGCGGCCATCCTCACCTTTGCGGTGAGCTTTGCGTTTTATGATGTACAGGCTCTCCGCCGCCCCTGGGCCATGCCCCTGCTGGCCGCCCTGCTCAACGGCTGCACCGGGTTTGTCTACCTCTCCCAGGAGGGCTGGCGCACGGTGGACGTCATCTACTTTGCCACGGAGCTCATCTTGTGCGCCGCGGCGGGCTGGTGTTACCGGCAGCTCCTGGCACCCATGCGTGCCGGACGCACCGACACCCTCTCCACCCCCGCCCGCACCGCCAGCCTGCTGTTTCTGTTCTGCTCGGTGCTGCTGGCCCTGGCGCCGGTCTGCCTCTACCGGGACATCTCCCTGGGCCGGTGTCTGGCGGTGACCGCGGTCTTGGCGGTGGCCTGGCAGGGAGGCTGCGCCGCCGGGACAGTGCTGGGCATCTCGGCGGGATTGGCCCTGGATCTGGCCGCCAATGGGGTACCCATGTATGCCATGGCTCTGGGGCTGGCGGGATTGGCGGCGGGTGCCTTTTCCGGCGGGCGGAAGCTCCGCTCCGCGCTGGCTTACGTATTAGTCAACGGGGCCTCGGTCCTGTGGACCTGGGACAAAGGACTGCCCATCTCTATTTTATACGAGGCGTTTTTAGGTTCGGTGGTATTTCTCCTGCTGCCGCAGGTGCCCCTGAAAAAGCTGGGCCGGTGGCTCACCCCCGCCGTGCCCGCCGATCCGGACCAGGCCGCCCAGCAGCGCACCCGCCGCCGTCTGGAGGACACCGCCCACGCCTTCCGCACCCTCTACGAGACCATGCGCTCCTCCTTTCGGCCGCCCCGGAATGACAACGATGTGGCCACCGTCTTTGACCGGGCGGCCTGTCAGGTGTGCCGCACCTGCTCCCTGCGCAGCCAGTGCTGGGAGCGGGGCTATGTGACTACCTTCAACGCCCTCAACGACGCCACCCAGGCCATGGTGGAGCGGGGCCAGGGGGAGCCCGGGGACTTCCCTGCCCACTTTTCCAGCCGGTGCATCCACTTTCCCGAGTTTTTGGCGGCGGTCAACCGGGAGCTCACCGCTCTCCTTTACCGCCGCCAGTACAACAGCCGCATCCAGGAGAGCCGCTGGGCGGTGTGCCGGCAGTATGCCCAGCTCTCCAGCGTGCTGGAGCAGGCCGCCGCCCAGTTAGGAGAGGAATTAATTCCCGATCCGGTGACCCAGCGCAAGCTCCAGGGCCGACTGGCTCTGCTGGACGACCAGAGCCAGGGCAGCGCCTTCCGGGATGGGCGGGGACTTCTCCGCCTGGAAGTGGTAGGTCCTGCCGCCGCCCAGCTGGCCCAGCCCCAGCATTTGGGCTCTCTCATTCAGCTGCTGGGATTGCCTCTCCGGGTGGAGGAGCAGGAGGAGGAGCGTCTGGTCCTCATCCAACAGGAGCCTCTCATGGCGGTGGCCGGAGTGGCGGCCCGGAAAAAGGACGGAGAGACAGTCAGCGGCGATGGCGGCACCTACTTCAAGCGGGAGGATGGAACGTTATATGTTTTACTGTGTGATGGAATGGGCAGCGGTCTGGCTGCCAATCGGGAGAGCAGTTTGGCACTGCGGCTGTTGGAACAGTTCTTGCAGGCGGGGGTGGACACGGAGCACGCGCTTACCACACTGAATTCCGCTCTGGCCCTCCGGGGGGAGGAGACGGGGGGCTTTACCACGGTGGACCTGCTCCAGCTGGACCTGTTCACCGGCGACGGAGTCATCTTCAAGCTGGGAGCCGCGCCCACCTACGTGAAAAAGGGCGAGACGGTCCGCCGCATCACCGCCGCCTCCCTCCCGGCAGGGCTGGAGCAAGGGAGCGCCGCCGTGCCCGACCGCACCCCCATCCACCTCTCCCCGGGGGACTGCGTGCTGATGATCAGCGACGGGGTGGCAGGACCTCAGGACGACCAGTGGCTGCGGGACCGCTTCCTGCAATTCAAAGGCGACAGTCCAAAAGAGCTGGCCCGGGACCTCATTGCCAACAGTCCCCAACAGGCCACCGACGACCGCACCGCCATGGTGGTCCGCATTTCTTCTCGTCAGCTTTCTTGAAAGAAATCTCCTACTTTTTTCGAGAAAAAAGTAGGCAAAAAAGCTTCCTGCGAAGCTCCGCTTTCTTGAAAGAAAGCTTGGCAAAGAACTTTCTGCGAAACTTCGTTTCGCCTCTGTACCCATAAGAAACAGTTCCGTAGGAGTGACGCTCTGCGCCGCTCCTGCGTTTTTATTTTCCCGCTTCTTTCTGCCCGGCCTTGACTCCAACCGCTCGCTCCATTGATTTGCAGGATATCCTGCATTAGGAAAACAGATTCCACAGAAAAGTCGCATTTAGACTGTTATATGTGATGTACAGGTGAAAACGCCAAAAAACTTTCCTGTTAAATTGTTGTTAATCTTGCAAAATTATTCTTTACAACCGGGGAAACAAAGCGTTAAAATGACCGCCTGTGAAGGAAGTGATCGAGTATGAACCTGCAACAAATGATTGCGGTGGGCGTATTCCTGTTGGTGATGGCCGCCATCATCTCGGAAAAAGTACACCGCAGCGTGGCTGCGCTGGCCGGAGCGGTGGTCCTGCTGCTGACCCACGTACTTACCATTGAAACCGCCGCCGACTATGTGGATCTGAATACCATCGGCGTGCTGGTGGGCATGATGCTCTTTGTGGCCGTGGTCAAGAGTTCCGGCCTGTTTGAGTACATTGCCATCTGGTCGGCCAAGCTGACCCGGGGCCAGCCCATGGCTATCCTGGCGGTATTCGCGGTCATCACCGCGGTGCTCTCCGCCTTTTTGGATAACGTCACCACGGTGCTGCTGATCGGCCCCATGACCATTGCCATTACCCAGATCCTGGAGGTCAATCCGGTGCCTTTTCTGCTCTCTCAGATCATGGCCTCCAACATCGGCGGTACCGCTACCCTCATCGGTGACCCGCCCAACATCATGATCGGCAGCGCCGCCGGTCTGAGCTTTGCCGACTTTATTGTCAACACCGGTCCGGTGGTACTGATCATTCTGGCTGTGGTGGTAGCCATCTTTTTCCTCATGTATCGGGGGAACCTCCACGTGGAGTCGGAGAACATGGAAAAAGTTCTCACCCTGGATGAAAAACTGACCATAAAAGATGCTTCCCTTCTGCGGAAAAGTGTTATAATGATCGTACTGGTGGTGGTGGGATTCATCTTCCATGCCCAGCTGGGCATCGAGTCGGCCACCGTGGCACTCACCGCGGCAGGTGTGATGCTGCTCATCGGCGGTCAGGACGCAGAAGACGTGATTCTGGGCGTGGAGTGGTCCACCATCTTGTTCTTCATCGGCCTGTTTGTGGTGGTAGGCGGCCTGAACAGCACCGGCGTCATCGCCATGCTGGCCAACGGCATGCTGGAGCTGGTGGGCGACAATGAGGTGCTGGCCATTGTGTTGGTTTTGTGGGCCTCCGCCCTCATTTCCGCCTTCCTGGACAACATCCCCTTTGTGGCCACCCTCATCCCCATGATCCAGACCATGCAGCAGGGCGGCATGGATGTGCTGCCCCTGTGGTGGGCCCTGTCTCTGGGCGCCTGCCTGGGCGGCAACGGCAGCCTCATCGGCGCCAGCGCCAACGTGGTTCTGGCCGGAGTCAGTGCCAAGAACGGATACCCCATCACCTTTATGAGCTACCTGAAAAAGGGCTTCCCCTTGATGCTGCTGTCGGTAGCCATTTGTACCGTCTATCTGCTGATTCGATTTGCGTGATGGAAAGGGAGGAAGGGTTATGAACCAAAATACCGTAAGTGGTGATATCGTAGATTTAAAGCTCAGTCAGCTGGGCGCCACCCAGATCACCAAGCTGCGCAGCCACATGTACATCGTGGACTTTACTCTGGAAAACGGCATGGAGATCTCCTACGTCTTTAATATCACCAAGCACGACAAGTACTTCCTGCAGCGTATGCGCCCCTACGCCATGGTGCAGGGCAAGTATGCCGACACCAAGGAGATCACCAAGTTTATCAAAGAGGACCTGCGCCGTTTCCGCACCGCGGAGCACAGCAGCAACTTTGAGGAGTTTGTGGACGTCTCCCGCAAGGGTGTGGAGCTCTCCCACGAGCTGGAGAGCCTGTTCCTCCACTACAACGTGGACAAGGCCACCCTGGACGAAATGCAGGGCACCCTCACCCGTATGATGCTTCACCTGGAGCAGCTGAAAAAGCAGCTTCCCCCTGTGGAGCCCGAACCCTGCAAGAAAAAAACCTCGGAATCCTGAGCCGCACCGCCGGCTTCGTTCCCCGCGTAAGAGCCAGATGTTCCGTAAGCCGGACCGCCTGAGACAGGCGGCCCGGCTTTTCCATCTTTAAAAAACAGAAAGGAAGGAAAAGTTTTCTTAAAAAACGTCCTCCTTTCTGCGAACTATGCTATAATGACATAGAAAAGAGCGAATCCACCCCAAACCGACCCCAATATTCGCGGCATTTGCCGCCCTATGAGAAGGAATGAGGCGTATATGACCAATCAGGAACTGAACACCCATCAGATCAAGGTAATCGGCCACTGCAACCCGGATACAGACTCCATCTGTTCCGCCATTGCATACAGCCGGCTGAAAAATATGATCGACCCCGACCACCCCTGCAAACCCTGCCGGGCCGGTCTTCTCAACCGGGAGACCGAGTTTGTCCTCAATTATTTTAACGTACCCGCGCCGCAGCTCTACACCGACGTGCGCTCCCAAATCCGGGACGTGGACATCCGCCGCATGGCGGGCGTGGACGGCGAGATGAGCCTGCGCAGCGCCTGGGTCACCATGCGTGACCAGGAGATCGACACCCTGTGTGTGGTGGACGAGGAGCAAAATCTGAAAGGCGTCATCACCGTAAAAGACGTGGCCACCGCCAACATGGACGTGCTGGACACCTACATCCTGGCCGAGGCCAAAACCAGCTATCAGAACATCATTGACACCCTGGGCGCCACCGTGGTGGTAGGCGACGTGGAGGGCAAGCGGGTCGAGGGCAGCATTATTATCGGCTCGGGCAGCCCCGAACAGATGGAGAAGGCCATCTCCAAGGGTGACATCGTCATTGTGGGCAACCGCATTGAAAGCCAGCTCACCGCCCTGGAGATGGACGCAGGCTGTCTGGTGGTGTGCATGGACAGCAAGATCTCCCGCACCATCTGCATGCTGGCCGAGGAAAAGGGCTGCATCATCCTCAGCACCACCTGCAACACCTATGTGGCCGGGCAGATGATCCGCCAGGCCGCCCCCATCCGCCACTACATGGTGCAGAAAAACCTGCTCTACTTTAACCTGAACACCTCGGTGGAGGCGGCCACCAAGCGCATGGCCTCGGTACGTTTCCGCTACTTCCCCATTCTGGACGACGAGGGCAAGTATGTGGGCGTGGTCTCCCGCCGAAACATGATGAACCTGCGGAAAAAGCAGATCATTCTGGTGGACCACAACGAGAAGAGCCAGGCCGTGGACGGCATTGACCAGGCCGAGGTGCTGGAGATCATCGACCACCACCGCATCGGCTCCATGGAGACTGAGGGTCCGGTCTATTTCCGCAATGTCCCGGTGGGCTGCACCTGCACCATTATCTATCAGATGTACCTGGAAAATGCGGCGGAGATCGACCCCACCACTGCCGGACTCATGCTCTCCGCCATCCTCTCCGACACCCTGATGTTCCGCAGCCCCACCTGTACCCCCATGGACGAGCGGGCCGCCCGGGCGCTGGCCGAGATTGCCGGTGTGGATCTGGAGAAGTACGCCGACGCCATGTTTGAGGCGGGCGGCGACATCACCGGCAAGACCGCCGAGGAGGTCTTCCGGGGCGACTACAAGATTTTCACCAGCGGCGAGGTGCGCTTCGGCGTAGGCCAGGGCAGCTACATGAGCCAGAAAAACCGTCTGGCCAGCGAAAAGCTGCTGGGTCCCTACCTGCCCATCGCCCTGGAGAAGCAGGGGCTGGACTTCATCTTCTACATGTTCACCGATGTACGCTCGGCCAGCACCGACCTGCTCATGGCGGGCAAGGGCGCCCAGCGCCTGGTGGAGCACGCCTTCGGCGTGGAGGTCAAGGACGGCATGGCGGTCCTGCCCCAGGTCGTCAGCCGAAAAAAGCAGATGGTCCCCGCCCTGATTAGCGCGGTGAAGCAGGCCATGGAGGAATCCGACCAGCAGAGCGCCGCAGGCTGAATGCATCGGGATTTCCAATACAAATTGGAGTTTTATTGCCATACATAACAAAGCGGAGAGGACATAGTCCTCTCCGCTTTCTTTTCGTATGGTCAGGCCATCAGATTGCGCAGGACGCCCCAGGCCAGAAAGTAAATAAGCAGGGCCCAGAAAACCCGCTCCTCTCCCCGGCTGGGCAGCTTTTGGCCGGTACGCACATAGCGCACCGCCATGCGCGCCGCCAGCAAAAGCAGCACCGGCAGGGCCAGCAGCAGGGCCGCATTGGCCCGCCAGGCTGCCGCCACATCCAGGCGCAGCAGGGCCAGACACATCCGGGTCACCCCGCAGCCGGGACACAGAAGGCCGGTCAGCTTCCAGACCGGGCAATACAGTCCCCGGCCGATGACAAGGATCAGAGCGGTGTAGGCCACTCCCAATCCCACCAGGGCTGCGCCCCCAATGGCCAGCTTTTTCAGGCGTTCTTTCACAGGGGCTGTACAGGGGTATAGTGGTTCAGCTCACTCTGGATGATGGCGCAGGTAACGATGCTCAGACCGAAAATATTCAGCACCAGAAACAGAATGGGGAAGGAACCGGCCGGTATATTGTTGCGCATCCGCGCCCGGTCCAGCTTGTCACCCATCTTGTAGCCCCAATAGATGCTATAAATGCCGCAGGTGACGAGGCTGAGCAGAAATGCTACGATACCGGAGGTATCATACTCCTGGGTCACTTCGTTTACCTCATCGGTGAGGCTGACGAACCAATAGATGCCGTAAATACCACATGTAATAATGGACAGTACAATACTTAAGGGAATACTGCGAGGTCGAACCATGGTTGGCCCCTCCTTCTCTGTATCGAAATGGTTTGGATCGAAACCATCATACTATATTCTATGATCCGGCGCAAGGTTAAAAAAGCGGCCGTCCTTCGGGCGGCCGCAAAGAAATATCGATTACAGACGGGACAGGCCGTAGCTGTTGGACAGGGCGTCGATTTTAAGACCCTGGGCACACATGGCGCAGTCCTTGGGGGAGTAGGTGGCATATCCGGGAATATCCTCGGGGGTAAAGAGGCTGTAAATGGGGATGTCGTCCACCGCATCCAGGGTGCTGAAGCCCGAGGCGATGCCCTGCACCTTGCCGCCGTAGTACTGCACGCACTCCACCGCCCGGCGTACGCTTTTGCCGGAGTTGACGGTGGAAATGAGGATCAGCACATCCTTGCCGGTGACCATGGGAGACAGGTTGTCACGGAAGATCAGCTGGCCGTTGGAGTCGTACTCGGGGGTGATAACATTGATGTTTTTATCACTGTTGACGGCAAAACGGTCATTCTTGGTGAGATGACGGGCCAGGAAGGCACCCAGCACCTCGCTGCCGTCCAGACAGACAATGGTGTCCACACCCTTGTCGTAGGCGTAGCGCTGAGCCAGCGTCATGGCGGCCTCCCGGGCCATGGTGTGTTCGTGCTTCATGCGGGTGATGTCGATGTAGTGGGAATTGTGAGAGTGACGGGTGGCAAAGTGGCCTGCAATCACGGATACCTCTACCTTGGGGTTCAGTTTGGACCGGATATTCATAGTGTCGCCTCCAATTCATCAAAGTCGCCAAAAAGCTGTGTACATATTATACTATTCCTTGTGCGAAAAAGCAAGCCGCAATCCCACATTTCTCCATCTCCACACCAGGCTTAGGGGTTGTAAATCCGGGGAAAACGCGGTATAATGACACATTATATTACCGTCTTGCGCCCCTTTCCGGCGCAGACGCGGAGAAATGGAGAGAACAACTATGGATCGCACCACCATTGCCGCCATTTTTGCGGATCAGGAGGCGCTGGGCGGCCAGACGGTCACCGTCTGCGGCTGGGCCCGCACCATCCGAGACATGAAGACCTTTGGCTTTATCGAGCTCAATGACGGCTCCTGCTTTAAGAATCTTCAGATCGTCATGGACGCCAACGTGCTGGACAATTATAAGGAGATCGCCGGCCAGAACGTAGGCGCCGCCCTGATCGTCACCGGCACTGTGGTGCTCACCCCCGGCGCCAAGCAGCCCCTGGAGGTAAAGGCCGACACCATCGCTGTGGAGGGTCCCTCCGCCCCCGACTATCCCCTGCAGAAGAAGCGCCACAGCGTGGAGTTCCTGCGCACCATCCAGCACCTGCGTCCCCGGACCAACCTGTTCTCCGCCGCCTTCCGGGTACGCTCCGCCACGGCCCACGCCATCCACTGCTTCTTCCAGGATCAGGGCTTTGTCTACGTCCACACCCCCATCATCACCGCCAGCGACTGCGAGGGCGCCGGTGAGATGTTCCAGGTGACCACTCTGGACCTGGAGAACGTGCCCAAGAACGAGGACGGCACCGTGGACTACTCCAAGGACTTCTTCGGCAAGCGAGCCAACCTCACCGTGTCCGGCCAGCTCAACTGTGAGAACTTCGCCATGGCCTTCGGCAACGTATACACCTTCGGCCCCACCTTCCGCGCCGAGAAGTCCAACACCCAGCGCCACGCCGCCGAGTTCTGGATGATCGAGCCCGAGATGGCCTTTGCCGACCTGAACGACTACATGGACAACGCCGAGGCCATGATCAAGTATGTCATCCGCTATGTGCTAGACAAGTGCCCCGATGAGATCAACTTCTTCAACTCCTTCGTGGATAAGGGCCTCAAGGAGCGCCTGGAGCACGTGGCCTCCTCCGATTTCGCCCGGGTGAGCTACACCGACGCGGTGAAGATTCTGGAGGAAAACAACGACAAGTTTGACTTCAAGGTCTACTGGGGCTGCGATCTGCAGACTGAGCACGAGCGTTACCTCACCGAGCAGGTGTACAAGCGCCCTGTGTTTGTCACCGACTACCCCAAGGAGATCAAGGCCTTCTATATGCGCCAGAACGACGACGGCAAGACCGTGGCCGCCGCCGACTGCCTGGTGCCCGGCATCGGCGAGCTCATCGGCGGCTCTCAGCGTGAGGAGCGCCTGGAGCTGCTGGAGAACCGTATCCAGGAGCTGGGCATGGATCCCAAGGACTACTGGTGGTACTGCGACCTGCGGCGCTACGGCTCCTGCCGCCACGCTGGCTACGGCCTGGGCTTCGAGCGTATGGTGATGTACCTCACCGGCGTGAACAACATCCGCGACGTGGAGCTGCATCCCAGAACCTGGGGCAACGCCGAATTCTAATAAAACATATCAAGGCCCCTGGCATGCTGCTGTTTCTTGCAGCTCCACGTCGGGGGCTTTTTTATGTGTATTGTATTTTGCATCATCAATAAAAATCCCGGAAATCGATCGATTTCCGGGATTTTTGGCACGCCAGAAGGGAATCGAACCCCCAGCCTCGCCCTTAGGAGAACAAATAACTCTTTGTCCTACGATTCCCTTACACTACATTCCGCTTCGTTTTGTGTCAATTTAGCCCAATGAATTTTTGGTTTCTCACGCCGTTTTGTGTCATTCTGCACAGTTTCAAGGCGCTGGAATACCTTTCGCGCAATTAGCAAAAAATTAGCAGACGGCATTTTTGAGCTTTTGTAAAAACGCAAATTAGCAGATTATTAGCAGAGCGGCCCGCCCGGGGTGTGTTATTTTTATACGCATCCCGGGCTATTTTATCATTTTTATGCAATAGAATCAATCTTAAAATAGGAGGTTTCCATGCCGGCTTATCAATTACAGATCAAACAGGTCGTGGATTACCCACGATGCCGGATTTATCGGCAATTCGTCCATCGGCTGATGGCAGACCGGAGCATTCGCACAAGCGGAGGCTCTGGTCTTTTTTATTTTACCGTGCTTTGCAGCTACGCAAACTTCCGCACTTCATACCGCCGCATTGATGGTATTAGCTATACCATCTATCCGGGCGAATGGGTCTGCACACTCAAGGAAGTGTCCCAATGGTTTCGCACACGGTTTCAATGCCAGGCGTTGACAGTGCTGGAACAACTGCAGAAACAGCACTTTATCACTTTTCATACACTGGATCGCGGCAATGTGATCCGCTATAAAATTTGCGACTGGGCGCGGCATAACACGGTGCTTGAATATAATGCTCCCTGCCAAAAGGATACCGGCTTTTTCTTTCTGCCCGTTTCCGTTGTCACAGATCTCATCAGCACAAGCCGATGCTCCGAAATGGATATTATTCTGGACCTCTGGGTTTCAGCCGTCTACAACGATAATCAGGTACAGGGGTCAGACCTGGGGCCAGTAGTCTATTTCCGCAACGGCACCGGCAATCCTCTTGTTGCCTACACTGAACTGGCTGTCCGCTGGGGGGTGTCCCGGGCGACAGTCGGCCGCGTCCTCAAAAAGCTGGCCGCACTGGACTATATCTCCCTTATGTCCTTCCCGGGCCGACACGGCAGCGTGGTCTATTTGAAAAATTACCTGTCCACCATGTTTGAAATATCGGATGTTATGGTGGACAAAGAGGAGGTCGCTATGACGCTCAACATCCATTTGGAACTCCCCGATGAATCAGGCTCCAGCCAAAACACACCAAGTATAGAGCATGAGGTTATCGTTTCAAACGAACTCAATAGCGTTTCAAAATCGCACATTGAAATTATCATCCAAAAGATGGCTCAAATCCTGATGGCACAAGGGATTTCGTGCTTTGGTTGTCCCCTCTCCCGCTATAAGTTATATCCCTTATCGGGCGACTGCCGGGAAGATTTACTACCCCGCGCACGGGAACAGTCAACGCTCTGTTTTGGCTTGTCCATTCTGTGCGGGAACAGGCAGGTCACCACTTTTGAACTTACACTCTCTCCCGTCGCGGAGAATTGAATAAGGAGGTCTTACCATGAAGAAATTTGTTGAAAAAGATGTCGCAGAAAACCCGCTGTACCATGATACCTGGAAACTGTTGAAAAAATACCGCGATGTGGTGTGGAGCCTGGAAATTTCTGTCCAGCATGTGCGTTCCAAGTTTGAGATCGAATACGGCACATCCATCGAGGAATTTCTGGATTCCATCTATCTGGCCGGCGCCGATCTGAATGGGAGCGATATTGAACACCATGCTAAGTGCATTGAGCGCAGCCACAAAATGCTGAAACTTTTGGATTCAGCAGTCGAATTGCTTCGTACCCGCCACAAGAACGGCGAGGCCTATTACTGGCTGCTTTACTACTCCTTCCTCTCCCCGCAGCAACTCAAAAATGTGGAGGAGATCATCGAGAATTTGCGTCCGCATATCCGGGACATCTCATTCCGTACTTACTACCGCAGGCGCAGGGAAGCCATTGACGCACTCAGTTCCGTACTATGGGGGTACACCTCCAAAGACAGTTTGGATATGCTGGAACAGTTCTTTCCAGCGCCAAAACCAGATGAAAAGGCCAAGGGCAAATAATTGGCAGAATACGGGAATGAAATTGGCGCATTCCTGCCCTTGAGCCGTAAATCCTGGTGTGCTAAACTGAATATGCTCAAACTTGCACCCAAAACTGAATGCAGGCAGTGAACGGCACCTTTTTCAAGGTGCTTTTTTGCTGCCCTAATGACCGGCCGATTGGGGAGGGAGCCCGCATCTATTACAAGAGCTGCGGGCTCCTCTTTTGTTTGAGTCCCGCATATTACATTTGGATTGGAGGTCCGAAAATTGAAAAAACGCAAGATTCCTCACCAAAAGCGAAACGGCGATACCAGCCCTCCGCGCCGTTTTTCCATTGGCAGAATCGCTTATATGGCGTTTCTGTGTCCCACCGTCTCATTGATGTTCAGCCAGCCGGCCTTTGCCGCAACCGATGTTTGGACAAAGGCCACAGAAATCATGCAGGATGTCTACACGCAGATCCTCGCTATCTCCACGATTGCGGCCATTGTGACCGCTTCGGTAGCATTGCTGCTCATGAATTTCTCCCGTTCTGGTAAAACGGTGGATGAAAGCAGAGCTTGGCTCAAACGAATTGTTATCACCTGGGCCATCTTAAACAGTCTGGGCTTTATCATGTCCTATATCGTCCCCTTCTTTGAGGGTGGTCAGTGGGCAGGTTGATCGGCATCACATTGATACCCGACGAAAGGAGGCATGACCTATGGGTATTCTGGACGGCATTGTTGAATGGATTGCAGAGCAGGTCATGGCGGGCCTTGACTTGATAACCACCTCGGTTTTGGGGGCGCTGGGCTGCGATATGGCGGTATTTCTGCGCTACTTTCCCGCAGCCGAAACGATGTACAGCGTTTTTGTGGCACTGGGCATCGGTATCATTCTCCTTAACTGGGTGTGGCAGCTGTTCAAGAACTTTGGCCTGGGAGCCGGTATTGAAGCGGAAGACCCGCTCAAATTGAGCATCCGGTCCGTCATTTTTATTCTTTTAGCGTTCTTCTCCAATGAGATTGTCAGCATGATCCTGACCATCGGCGGCACACCGTATAACTGGATTATGGATTCGGAGCTGCCGGCACTCAGTTTTGCGGATTTCAATTCTGTCATGCTGGTCATCATCGGGGTGTGCGCCAATGGGGCTGTGGCCCTTATCACTCTGATTTTAGTCATCATTCTGGCGTGGAACTACCTGAAGTTGCTGCTGGAAGCGGCAGAGCGATATGTATTGCTCGGCGTGCTGGTCTATACGGCTCCAGTAGCCTTTTCCATGGGGGCAAGCCAGACAACATCAAACATCTGGAAATCCTGGTGCCGGATGCTGGGCGGTCAGATTTTTCTTCTGCTGATGAACGCCTGGTGCCTGCGCCTGTTCACGAGCATGGTTGGTTCGTTTATCTCCAACCCGCTCTCTTTGTAAGGAGGGCCATTTTGAAAAGACTCAAGAAAATTTTGTTCCTTGCGCTGATGGTCGCAGCTCTCTCCTGTCTGTTCTGCCAGCCTGCTTTCGCTATTTCGGAGGAAGAAGTCCAGGCACAAGTGGACGCCGTAGGCAAAGAAGCCGTTTCGGGGAATGTGCTGATCTGGTTTATGTGCGCAATCGGATTTCTTAAAGTATCACAGAAGATCGATTCTTTTATGGCAAGTCTGGGCGTCAATGTCGGCCATACCGGAGGCAGTATGCTGGCGGAGGCTATGATTGCGGCCAGGGGATTCAGCGGATTTAAGAGCTTTGCCAGCAATCACTTTGCGGGAGGCCGCAGCAGTCATTCCTCCCATGTCCGTGCAAACGGTGGCGGAAAAGGCGGTGCTGGATTCGGCGCTGGTTTTGCCAGCGGTGGCTTGGCCGGCGTGATTAAAAGGAATGTTACCAATAATGCGGTCAAAACGGCCACAACGCCCCCGGATGCCAAGCCCTCCGGATTAAGTGGGCTGGTCGGCGGCGCTGCAGGCGGCATCGGTGGACATATCTACGCCTCCTCCGTAAGCAAAGGAGGCAATTTTGCCAACAATGTCATAGGATCGGTTGCTACCGGGAGTATCACCCAGATGGGAACTATGACCGGGGATAAAGCTGTAGAAGCTCTGCATTCCTACATGGGTCATGCGGCATTGGAGCCCGGGGCCGAGAATATTCCCACTTATCAGAATGTGGAGATTGGCGGCGGCCGCATTACCGGCACAGAAGTCACTCCGGAGCATCCAGAAGGCATCGCTTTTGGTATGTATCATGCAGACCAGTATGTGGCGCCGGAAGGCCAATACACAACCGTTCACGCTGTAGATGGTACTGCCTGGTATAAGCAGTATGCCGCGGATGCGGTTGAAAAATCCCCCTATATGGCACCGGACGGCTCGATTGCCTATCACGAATCCATCGTGAAGAAACTGCCGCCTACTCCCAAAAGAAAGGACAAACTCTAATGGCTGAAGAACAAAAAAACAGCTCCGCCGAAACAGTAGATGCTGCGGCCTCTGCCGCACATACGGTCAAAGGCGCTATCAAAGCTGGCAAGGCCATCTCTGGAGCAGCGAAAGGCGCTGCCGCCGCCGGCCCCTATGGGGCTGTGGCTGGGGCCGTCTGGGCCGGCCGAAAGCACATCGGCAAAATCATTGCCGTCATTGCCATTCTGCTTTTGCTGCCTGTCCTTTTCCTCCTGATGCTGCCCGGCCTGATTTTTGGAGGGCTGGTCAATGCCTTTTCACCAGCTGATCCTGACACGCCTATCCTCAACAGCGAAACCGCCATCGTAGAAAACGCCAACGACATTACCTTTGCCATCAACGCCATTCTGGGTGAGGCGCTGGATGATGTGATGGCCCGTATCGAAGTGGACTTTGCCTCTTCTGGCGCCGACAAAATGGAGGTCAAAAACCCCTATTCTTCCGGCCTGGTCTACAACGCCAACCTCATCGTTTCACAGTATTGCGCTGCCCGGGATGAAGACTTTGAGAGCATTTCGCTGGATGACCTGTCCACTGTCCTGCGGGAGAACAAAGAGCATCTATACTCTTATACCAGTGTGCGGGAGAGCCGTGAGGTCACATCCGAAGATCCGGAGACCGGTGAGGAAACCATCTCCACCGAGATCTGGATGATCTATACCATTCGCTACAACGGCGAGTCTTATCTTGCCGACCATGTTTTCGCGCTTACGGATGAGCAGAAAGAACTGGCGTCCGATTATGCCTCTAACCTAAGTCTCTTTTTAGGCGACGGCCTGCTGCAAAATGTGGACGAGTGGACAGGGAACAGTATCCCCTCCCTTGGAGATGTAACCTTTACCGACGGCGGGACCCCGGTTGTTTATTACAATCAGCTGGATGAACGCTATGCCAGTCAACCCTATGGCACCGATAACATCGGCGGCTATGGGTGCGGGCCCACCGCCATGGCAATCGTGGTTTCCTCCCTCACGGACGATATGGTAGACCCGGTGGAAATGGCAAAGTGGTCATATGACAATGGCTATTGGTGCAAAAGCAGCGGCTCTTATCACGCATTGATCCCTGCTGCTGCGGAGGAATGGGGCCTTCCGGTATCCGGCTGCACGACTTCCGAGCCCCAGCGGATTCTGGACGCTCTCGCAGATGGCAAGCTGGTCGTGGCAATTATGTCCGAAGGCCATTTTACCTCATCCGGCCACTTCATTGTTCTCCGTGGCGTAAAAGACGGCCAGATCATGGTGGCTGACCCGGCCAGTTACAAGCGAAGCGGGCAGTTGTGGGATCTGTCCATCATCTTAAATGAAGCAAGCCGCCGTGCGGCAGCAGGCGGTCCTTTCTGGATTATTGGCTGACCGCACCGCACCCCGGCATCAGAAACGAGGTAATACATGAGCAACAAGAATGACCATGATATTTATATCATACCGCCGAACTTCATAGAAACAGGCACTTTTTTTGGCGGTATGTTCCGTGCGCGGAATGTGATTGAAGCCGGCATCCTGGCACTTGCCATTGGGACGCCGGTTTTTTTGTGCCTTCCATTTGGGCTGGCCGCCCGCATTATTGCTTTATGCCTGACTGCGCTCCCGGTGGCATTGGTTGCCCTCATTGGCATTTCAGGGGAAAGTCTCTCGCAGTTTCTGATCACTTTTCTGAAATACCTGCGGAATCGCCGCGTTGTCGGCGGTGACGGTGAACAGCCCTGTGAAAAAACGGCTCCCTCCAAATCAGCCGGCAAGCATCTCAAACAGAAGCCTCCAAAGGAGAGAAAGCCCAAGGCGCCGAAGCGCCGGCGGTCTGGTGAAGCAGATTTCCCCGCTGAGTTTGATGAAGTCCGCGGATATGAAATCCGTGAAAAGCTCCGGCCCAAGAAAAATGCTAAAAAGGATCGTCCTGCCAAGGGCAATAAGGCAAAAAAGAACGCAAAAAAGCGCCATGAAAAGGAACGCCTGCCCAAACGCCCCGCCCGTGTCAAGGAGCAGAAGCCCGCCTGCCTCAATCCAGTGGCGGATTATCTGCCCATTGAGAAAGTGGAGAACGGCATTATCTATACCAAAGACCATCGCTTTGTCAAGGTGGTCGAAGTTGTCCCCATCAACTTTATGCTGCGCAGCGCCCGGGAACAGAGGAATATCATCTACTCCTTCGTTTCGTACCTGAAGATCTCGCCCATCAAGCTCCAAATCAAGGTTCTGACCCGCCGTGCGGACATCAACCGCCACCTGGACACGGTGCGCCAGGAGATGGCCCATGAGGAAAACGAGCAGTGCCGCTTGATGCAGGAGGATTACCTGAACTTTGTGCAGCAGGTCGGCTCCCGGGAAGCTGTGACCCGGCGGTTTTTCCTGATTTTCGAGTATGAGCCCTGGGCCAATACCCGGCGCTCCGAACAGGAAGATGAGGCAATCCAATCTCTCCAAAGTGCTGTCCACACGGCATCCAATTACCTGCGTCAATGCGGCAACGAGGTCGTTGTCCACGAAAACGAGGACGAATTTACCGTAGATGTTTTCTATAATTTGTTGTGCCGAAATGAAAGTGCGGTCAAGCCCCTGTCGGTACGGGCACAGGAAATTGTGGCACAGTATCTCGACAAGGGGCGGGAGGGCGAGATTGACCGCATCCCGGCGGCTGAATTTGCTGCTCCCAAAAGCATCGACTTCACCCATGGACGGTATCTCTGCATAGACGGGCTGTACTATACTTATCTGCTCGTCCCATCAGATGGTTACAAAACACAGGTGCCCGCGGGCTGGCTGAGTTTGATCGTCAATGCCGGTGATGGCATTGACCTCGATATGTTTCTTTCACGCCAACCCAAAGAGCGCATTATTCAGCGGGTCGGCCAGCAGCTCCGCATCAACCGGTCAAAAATCAAGGATGCCAGCGACACGAACACGGACTTCGATGATATAGACGGCGCTATTCGGAGCGGCTATTTTCTGAAGGAGGGCCTTGCGAATAACGAAGATTTCTATTATCTCAACTTGTTGATTACTGTGACTGCCCCTTCTGTGGAGGACCTGGAGTGGAAGGCCAGCGAAATAAAAAAGCTCCTGCTTTCGCAGGATATGGATGTCTGCAACTGCCATTTTCGGGAGGAGCAGGCATTTTGTTCTGCCCTCCCGCTGGTTTCCATGGAAAAGGGACTGTTCGAGCGTGGTAAGCGCAACCTGTTGACTGGAGGCGCGGCCAGCTGCTATCCGTTCACTTCGTTTGAGATGTGCGATGACAATGGAATCCTTCTGGGGGTCAACAAATATAACAGTTCCCTCATCATCGTGGATATTTTCAACTCTGCGATTTACAAGAACGCCAATATGGCGATCCTGGGTACCAGCGGCGCAGGCAAGACCTTTACGATGCAGCTCATGGCGTTAAGAATGAGGCGGAAAAACATTCCCGTTTTCATCATTGCACCGTTGAAGGGGCACGAATTCCACCGTGCCTGTGCCAATGTAGGCGGGGAGTTTATCCAGATTTCCCCGGCCAGCCCGCACTGCATCAATGTGATGGAGATCCGCAAGGTGGATCGGTCGGTCAGTGAGCTTCTGGACGGGCCGGGAATCCAGCTCTCCGAACTGGCCGCCAAAATCCAGCAACTCCACATATTTTTCAGTCTGTTGATCCCTGATATGTCTCACGAGGAACGACAGCTGTTGGATGAGGCTCTGATCCGCACCTACAATTCCAAAGGTATCACTCATGACAACGCCTCATTGGAAGACCCGGCCAATCCGGGCTACTACCGGGAGATGCCGGTGCTGGGCGATTTATATGAGATTTTGAAGGCCGCCCCGGAAACCACTCGCATGGCCCATATCCTCAACCGTCTGGTGAATGGCTCCGCCAGTACCTTTAACAAGCAGACCAATGTGCGGCTGGATAATAAGTACACCGTACTGGATATTTCCTCGCTTACTGGTGATTTGCTGACTGTGGGGATGTTCGTGGCCCTTGATTTCGTTTGGGACCGCGCCAAAGCTGACCGCACCGAGGAAAAAGCCATTTTTATTGACGAGTGCTGGCAGCTTCTTTCCGGCGCAGGCGCCACGGGTACCAGGCTGGCCGGTGATTTCGTTTTGGAAATTTTCAAGACGATTCGCGGCTTCGGTGGATCAGCGATCTGCGCCAGCCAGGACCTTAACGACTTTTTCAATCTGGACGAAGGCCGTTTCGGGAAAGGCATCATCAACAACAGCAAGACTAAGATCATTCTCAATCTGGAGGATGACGAAGCGGAGCGTGTCCAGGAAACCCTCCATCTCTCTGACGCAGAAACGATGGAGGTCACACACTTTGAGCGCGGCAGCGGTCTGATCTCCACCAATAACAACAATATCATGGTGGAGTTCAAGGCCAGTCCATTGGAAAAAGATCTCATAACCACAGACCGCAGGGAACTGCGGGAGCTTTTGGAGCGCAAGCGCCAAGAACAAGCTGATTCCGCTTAAAAGGCATTTTCTCTGGGAGGTGCGGAAGCGCCTCCCTTTATTGCGCGGAGTAGTGTAAAGAACATGGTTGGATGCTTTACCAACAGACGGCGGGGCAGTACCGTCCTCCGCAACCATTTAGAATTTTATATGAGGTGAGTCCAATGTATTCGACAATAAAGTAATCAAACAATGAATTTAGAGGTGATATAAAGCGAGTTTAAGAGTTTCTTTAAGCAAGTTGGAGGCAATGAAGGCGACAAATGCAAATATAACACCCGTTTAGATACTTACGGCTGCGGCTGTCAACACAACTGTAACTACTGCTATGCCCGTTCATTGCTTCATTTTCGTGGATTATGGGATGCGGCGCATCCTCGTGTTGCAGACATTGAAAAGGTCCGGCGGAAAATCCGCAGTCTCCCATCCGGAAGCATCATCAGGCTTGGAGGCATGACAGACTGTTTTCAGCCCTGTGAACTCCAGTACCGCACTACCTACCAGACCATCCAGGAGATGAATCTATGCAGGGTAAGCTATCTCATCGTCACGAAGTCTGCACTTCCCGCTGCCCCGGAGTATTTAGAGATCTTGGACAAGGAACTGGCCCATATTCAAATTACCGTGACCTGCCTGGACGATGCACAAACCGCCCAATTTGAAAAGGCCAGTCCTCCCAGCCAGCGCATCCGCGCAATTCAGGCTCTGCAAGCGGAAGGGTATGATGTGGCAATCCGATTAAGCCCCATCATCGAGGAATACATGGATTTCGACAAGCTGAATGATTTGGGAATTGAGCGGTGTGTGGTTGAATTTCTGCGCGTCAATTCGTGGATCAGGCAGTGGTTTCGGGGTGTTGATTTCTCTAAATATACCGTGCGGCAGGGAGGCTACTATCATCTTCCTTTGAAAGAAAAGCAGCGGATCGTGGAAAAAATCCATATTCCGCAGAAGACAATCTGTGAAGATGTAACGGAACACTATCAATTCTGGAGGGATTTTGTAAATCCCAATAAAGAGGATTGCTGTAATCTCCGGAAAACGCATCATTGACAGTTCCAATACGCCTATAAGACGCCTTTTTTCCTACTATTCTCGAAAAACGCCGGATTGACGCTCTAATGGCGTCTTTCCACAATTCCTATTTAACAATGCGCTTTGAAGGCGTCTGATTGGCGCCTTTAATAAAGGAGGTGAGCCCCATGAAGACCAGGGCTGAAATCTATGGGAACGAGGCTACGGACTTGCTACGGATCGTGACGATGTACCCCGGCCTCTGTGAACACCAGCTTCTTTGTTTTCACCCTGGCAAAGAAGATACTGCAAAGGCCCTGCTCTCTCATTTGGAGAGGCAGGGCCGCATTTTTCAAACAGACGGCGGTGGTTATTTCCTGGCAGGGCAAACACCAAAAACTGACCATGCGCTTGTCCGGGCAGTGTGGGTCCTGCTGGACTTCATCCGGCAGGTAGATTACCACGCTCCGGCTGATTTTCCCGTTAAACTCGTGTTTTTTGCCGACGGTGAATTATATGAGATTGCTTATATTGCCGCCGGGCAGGAGGCACTTGTCTGCCATGCTCTGCGGGGCAACAAAGGGGGAAGCCGCCGTATCATGCTGGTCGATACTCCGGCGCAAATCGCCCAAATCGACTGTCCGGGCATATCCGGATTTTGTACTGTAGACGAGGAAGGCCAGACAAATTATTTCAAGAAAGCAGGAGGCACATGATTGGATCGAAAACTAATATCCCACCGCATTGGAAGCATTCTCGACGATATATCCCGTCTGAGTAATGCGCTGTACGCGCTGGACACCACTGACATCCAGCGTTACCCCGACAACTATGAAACACTTTCCATAGATGCCGCTTTACGGGCAGAGCGGATTGCCTGCCGGCTGCGGCATCTGATTTATTCCAGCACAACCATCCGCAAAGGTGACTATCTCAAATCCGCCGGTGCAACGCACGGCATCACTGTCAACTGCGAGGACAGGGTGCTGGAGGTGACGCTGCCCTGTTTGCTGCCAAAGCGCAAACAGCGGCAAAGCGATGAGTTCCTGTTGGACCCGCTCTATTTTGTCCTTGATCAATACGCAAGAGAACACCCACTTCCGTATTACCGCGATTGCGTTGTCTGTTTCGCCCAGGTCTATGACCGGGCACTTCCCGACAGGCGGATACGCGATTACGATAATTTATCGGAAAAGCAATTACTGGATCTTCTCTCTTCCTTTGTGATGGCTGATGATACCGGCCTGTTGTGCGATGCCTATAACACGGCCGAACTGGGCGACCAGGATTGCACAAAAATCTATATCATGGAGAAGCAGCGTTTTCCGCAATGGCTGACGGAGCATAAAACGAGTCTACAATCCATCTCGGATTTTTGACCATTTTGGGCCTTCTCCGGCCCGACATCCAGCGAAGCGGCTGAAACGCCCGATTTTCCGGGCTTTTTCCCCTCATGGGGAGGCCCATTTTTACCGAAGTCCTCAGTCATTACGGTAAAAATCCTGTGCTTTCAAGGGAGGTGACTACTTGGGAAAAGCACCAACTATTTTCCACAGCCGGATACGCTTCCGTTCCGGCTTTTATCGCTGACCGCTATTTCGGGAGAGTTCCCCACCAGCCAGCTCAACCGCCTTCCCGCCAGCCCTTACTACTTGGAGGCGGTCGTGACTGCGCTCAAAAAGGCCGGACTGCTGCGCACCTACTACCGGGATCGGCTCCGGGGCTATCGGCTGGGGATCAAAGCCAAGTCAGCTCTGCTGGACGGATGGCCCGAGCGTTTTACATTCTGCCTTACAGGAGACGCAGAAACCAACCGGCTCAAAAGCGAAGCAAACCGGAGGTTTCGGCTCCACCGCCTCGCGGAAACCTATATTACTATGGGCAATGCCGGGGTATTGCTCTACCCGGATGAAAAGCCGAAGGTCTTTGCCCAGACCGGTTTTGGCGGCGAAACTGTAACATATCCCGCGTTTTACAGTTCACGCGAAGTCAAGGAGTTGGGGGCTGATGCCACCCAGATCCGAAGCTCCCGCTTCGCAGGGGTGCTGCTGGTCCCCACCGGCATCTTTGTGACCTACAATAGCGGGAGCGCTCTGATGAAGTGGCGCTACAAATCCGAACTGCGGGTAAAAACACTCCTCTGGAACATTCTATGCCAGCAGCGTCTGGCCCAGCAGTACCGTGTCGAACAGGTACATGGACTGGTATTGGGGGACAGCATGGACCTGGCCTACCAGATACTCACCAGTACCGGTGGGGCCAAGCATGACTACTTCATGCTGGACGGCAGCTACGACCACTTTTATTTCCTAACCAATGACCATCAGGGGGAGGTGATACTGGCGTTACTGTGTGACCCTGTGAAAACCGCGGAACTTGACCGCATTCTGTCACAGGGCCTCTACGCCGGCAATCCCGGCAGGGCCATGGAGCAGGATGCCGCAGAGCCGGATGGAACGCCGGTGCTGTTCGGTTACTTCTGCGATCTGCCGCGGATCGTGCGTTTCAACACCGCCCTCGAACTGATGGAACGCCCCGGTACGCTGATCTGCTTTGATTTTCAAGCAGATGTGCTGCGCCGCTATTGCAGTGACCGGGTACACCTGCAAACCATTGACTTTACAAAATTCGAGGGGAGGTTGTTCCCATAAACAAAAAGAAACTAATCATAGGCCTGGCAGCAGCGCCGGCCGCCGTATTTGCGATTCTATACGCAGGCGGTTTCCTGGCACAGCTGTTTGGCAATTACGCGGCGTGGAAACAGGGCGGCGGCATCCCCGGAGACGGAACTTCTCCGGCGATGGCGTCGCCTGATTTTTTTACCTGTCTGGCCTCCGTGTTTCATCCACCCTATGGAGTGTACGGTGTCCTGATCTGCATCGGCCTGTTGGCAATTTTGCTGCTCATGGTCATGCGCATGGGCTACAGCGATACCGGCGAATATGATACTGACCGGAATTTCATTTACTCGGCCAAGGGCACTTACGGTACTTCCGGCTGGATGAGCCGCAAGGAGATGGCCGGTGTGTTGGATCTGGTGCCTGACCTGCGCAAGCATAAAGGCGTTGTACTGGGAATGCTGGACAACAAGGCTGTCTGTATTCCCGAAAATCCCCATATCAACGGCAATCTGGCTGTGTATGGCTCCAGCGGCAGCATGAAAACCCGGTCCTTTTGCATGAATCGTATCCTTCAGGCGGCGGTCCGCGGAGAATCCCTGATTATTTCAGATCCGAAAAGTGAGCTCTACGAAAAATCCAGCGAGTATCTGCGGGATCAGGGGTACTGTGTCAAGGTGTTCAATTTGGTCAATCCGGAAAACTCGGACAGTTGGAACTGCCTTTCCGAAGTGGAGGGGCAGGAACTGATGGCACAGCTTTTTGTAGATGTCATCATTAAGAACACCATCAACAACGGCAAGGGTGACCATTTCTGGGATTCCTGTGAGATGAACTTGCTGAAGGCCCTCGTCCTCTATGTGGACCAGAGTTATGCTGAACAAAACCGCAATATCGGAGAGGTGTACCGGCTGCTGACTTTAAGCGGCGAGTCCGATTTGGACAGCCTGTTTGAGAACTTGCCGCCCACCCATCCGGCCAAAGCGCCATACAGCCTGTATAAACAGGCCAGCGATACAGTCCGCAGCGGCGTCATCATCGGCCTTGGCTCCCGGCTACAGGTGTTCCAGTCGGAGCTGATTAAGAAGATCACCACCCGGGATGAAATTGATTTGGAGCTGCCCGGCCAGGAGCGGTGCGCCTATTTCCTCGTCACCAGCGACCAGGACAGCACCTTTGACTTTCTGGCAAGCCTGTTCCTGTCCTTCTGCTTCATCAAGCTGGTGCGGTATGCAGACAAGAACTGCGAAGGAGGCAAGCTGCCGGTGCCGGTGCATGTCCTGGGTGAAGAATTAACAGCCTGCGGCACCATTCCAGACCTCTCCCGCCGGTTAAGCGTCATTCGCTCAAGAAATATCTCTATGAGCTGTGTGTTTCAGAACTTGGCGGGCTTGCAGAATCGGTATCCTCTCAATCTCTGGCAGGAAATTCTGGGCAACTGCGACGCGCAGCTGTTCTTGGGCTGCACGGATGAATTGACGGCGGAGTTTATTTCTTCCCGCACGGGACTGGCTTCTGTGTCGGTATCCAGCAAATCCAAGCAGCTGGGTACCTGGCGTATCTCCAACTACACGCCGGAATACCGGGAAACCTCTGGTGTCGGCAAGCGTCCTGTCCTCACCCCAGACGAAGTTCTGCGGCTGCCTATCAAGCAGGCGCTGGTCATCATCCGGGGGCAAAAAGTTCTCAAGGTAGACAAAATGGACTATTCCAAACATCCGGAGGCATCCAAGCTCCGTTCCTGCAAGGCATCCGCCCATATCCCCGAATGGCGCAGGCTGGAACAGGAGCAACCGAAGCCCTCTGCGGCACAGCCAAAACCGCAGGCCCCCGCGCCTAAAAAGCCAGTGAAGAAAAAGGCGAAAGCGGCCAGTACATCTACCGGCACCAAACAGACCGCAGCCGTTCCAGCTGCAGAGGCTCCGAATGGCATCATCACAACAGATAAGGACTCGATCCTTTCTTAATACAAAACATAGGAGGTTAATTTTATGGCAACCAAGAAAAAAGTATTGCTGGAGCAGGAAACTCCTGTTCCTGAAAACACCGCCCCCGCGGACGGTACCATTTCTTCCGCCGGCCCCCCGGCTGATGCGGCGGCGCCGCCTGACAGTGACGATTTGAGTGCGCTGCTGGCCTCTATGGGTCAGACCAATGACAGCGCCTCTACGGATCAACCTGATGGCGACGCCACTTTGGAAGGCTCTGACCCTCCCCTTGAGTTTATGGAAACGGAGGCGTCTGATGAAGCTGCCCCCGAGGGTGACGGCACGGCCTCTGGCGCCCCTTCCGATTCGGATGAGCCTGCCGGATCGGCGGCCGGTGAGGAAGAGACTCCTTCCAATTTGTCTGCTGAAGGTGCAGATGACACCCCGGCGGAGACGGTTTCCGAAACTGCTGGGGAGCCGGCTCCCCCCAAGCCCAAGCGGGCACCCCGGCGGAAAAAGGCGGCGCCTGTGGAAGCTCCCGTACATGGCGAGAATGAGGACTCTGCGGAGGCTCCGGCTGCTGAAGAGCAGGCTGTGGAATCTTCCGCCTCTGTTGAGAATACGGCGCCGCCTGATGAGGGAGAAACACCCATTTCAGAGGATACCGCTCCCCAAGAGGAGGCGCCGGTAGATACTGCGTCTGCTCTGCGCCGGACCGCCGTAACACACCGCAGTGACACCTCTATCCTGACCATCCGCAGTCGTGAAGAGGTGGAAACACAGGAAGACCGCGAGGATGTCATTTGGCACGAGATCCACAACGCCTACCGCACCCGCCGCATCCTCACAGGTCAGCTGGGCGGCATTGAGCAGCTGGACAACCGCAAAACTGTGGCCGTAGTGGATTACAAGGGATTCCGCATCATTATCCCCATCAAGGAGATGATGATCAATCTGGGCCGCAGCCCTTCCGGCCAGGAGTATGCCGACCTGATGCTGCGTCAAAACAAGATTTTGGGGAATATGCTGGGGGCGGACATTGACTTTGTGGTACGCGGCATCGACTCCAAGACCCGCAGCGTTGTCGCAAGCCGCCGTGAAGCTATGATGCGGAAGCGCCAGACCTTTTATTTCGATTTGGACGCCGAGGGGAAGTACCGCATCTACGAGGGGCGTATTGTTCAGGCCCGGGTCATCGCTGTTGCGGAGAAGGTCATCCGCGTCGAGGTATTCGGCGTTGAAACCTCAATTCTGGCCCGTGATTTGGCTTGGGACTGGATCGGCGATGCCCACGAGCGTTTCTCCGTGGGCGATGAAGTGCTGGTCCGCATTCTCAATGTGCGGCGCAACAGCCTTGAAGACCTCGGAATCCGTGCCGACATCAAGAGCACATCTGAAAATACCGACCGGGACAATCTCCAGAAGTGCCGAATCCAGGGTAAATACGCCGGAAAAGTGACCGATGTACACAAGGGTGTGGTTTATGTCCGGCTTGCCAATGGCGTCAATGCGGTAGCTCATTCCTGTTATGACTACCGGATGCCCGGAAAGAAGGATGATGTATCCTTTGCCGTCACCCATTTGGATGTGGAGCGCGGCATCGCTCTTGGAATCATCACCCGGATCATCCGGCAGAATCTGTAAACCGAAAACCGCCTGGGAAGTATCAAATAACTGCTTCTCGGGCGGTTATTTTATTATTTCAATCCTAACGCATATACATCCTTCCAACCCTCTCTATTTTTAATTTTATTTTCCGTTTGCGTTGATTTTTCACAAAATACGGGATATAATATATAAAAACACTGGATTAGGAGGTTGTTTATGCTGATTCAATTTAGTGTAGAGAACTATCTGTCTATCAAAGATAAAGTTGTCTTATCCCTGCTGTCCAGTAGGGACAATGAGCATCCAGAGCATCTCATCGCAGATGGAAACAAAAACTATCTGAAATCCGCTGTTATCTATGGAGCCAATGCTTCTGGGAAGTCTAATGTCTTGAACGCATTCTGGTTTATGGTAAACTATGTGCTGACTTCTCATAACCAGCAGCTCCATAAAACGATTGCGCGTTCACCATTTAAGTTCGATCCTGAAACACCTGCTCGCCCCAGTAGTTTTGAGGTCATCTTTACCACAGAAGGCGTTCGATATGCGTATGGCTTTTCTGTAACAGATAAGGCTGTCACGGAGGAATACCTATACTACTATCCCAACGGCAGACAGGCGCTTATTTTTGAGAGAAAAAACACCAAGGATTTCCGTTTTACGGTCGATGTTGATGAGCAAAACACACTCAAGGAGCGCACCTCTGCAAACAAGCTCTACTTGTCAGTTGCATCAAACTGGAGTTACGCCAAAGTGATCCCTGTCCTGGAGTGGTTTGCCTCCTGTCAAATCATCACGAAGAATTCCGTGGCGGATGCCTATGGAATTGAAGCAGAGCAGTTGAAAAATGACGACTACCGGCGTGTAATCGCATCTATGCTGCGTGTTGCAGATTTGGGAATACAGGCGCTCCAAATGCGCGATTCAGACCCTGCGCCTTCTCAACGCAGTGACATTTTTGCAAATATTGATGCCATTCATACGGTACATGACGCCAACGGAAATGCGTGTTCCTATGCCTTGAATATGGCAGAGGAATCTGACGGCACCAACAGTTATTTCAAGCTGATCGGTGTTGTGAAAAAGGCTTTAGACCTGGGGACGCTTCTTGTGGCTGATGAAATGGACGCACACCTCCATCCACTTCTGACCAAGCATCTGGTGTCCCTTTTCGACAGCACAGAATTTAATCCCAAGGGTGCTCAGTTGATCTTCACATCACACAGCACCAACCTTCTTGATTTGGATTTCTTGAGAAGAGATCAGATTTGGTTTACAGAAAAAGATGAGCAGACCGCAGCCACAGACTTGTTCTCCCTTTATGATTTTTCCATTCGCAAGGACACCAAAGTAGAAAAGGGATATTTGATCGGCCGTTTTGGTGCAATTCCTTTTATCAAGGGAGGGCTGTAAAATGGCACGGGGACAGATTGAAAAGCGTGGACAGCGACGCAGGAAATTAAAACCCGTCATTCTGATTGTGACGGAGGGCTCGCAAACCGAGCCAAAGTATTTTGAACATTATCGCAGCCGCCAGACCAACATTGATATTCGCGTGGTCGGCAGCCACACCAAAGGGGGCGAAACCGATTACCTCGCTCTGATTCGGAAAGCTGTGGAATACCAAAGCAAAAATCAGCTTTCTGTATCCAATGGCGATGCTGTATGGGTCGTTGCAGACGGTGATGTGAACTATAATACCCCTGATCCTATCGCGGCCAAAGACAAATTGCTCTCCAAAGCACAGAAAATGGCTGATGCAAAGGGCATTCATATTGCGCTCTCTAATCCTTGTTTTGAATTTTGGTATCTGCTTCACTTTCAGTACACCACTAAGTTTTTCAAGGATTATCCTGCAGTAAAGAATGCCTTGACCACTTACCTTCCGGATTATGAGAAAACCGGCGATGTGTATTCCCAGTTGTCTGCTCATACAACCAATGCTCTCCAGAATGCCAAGCGTGTAGAGCAATATCATCTTCAAAATGGCAGCAGCAAACCGTTTGGAATCGCCGTCAATCCATTCACCGATATTTATCAACTGGTGGAATCGCTGCTGTAATTGGCACAGGATTGTCCTTGCATTGGCACAGCCTTGCCCTTGAGCCGTAAATCCATATCTGTTATACTTGGTACAGTCAAAAATTTGTAATGCAGCCGCTCCGGCCGGGAGCGGCTGTTTTTATTTCTGAGTAAAGGTGGTGGTTTTTATCCATAGCATACTGCAAAAGCTCCGCAGTGCATTAAAAAATGAGCGGGGCGAGGCCAACTACTTTTCCACGGTGGTGTTTATCTTCATTGCCGTTGTTTTGCTGGCCTTTATCATCGACTTGTTCGGCATTATCTCTACAAAACAGGAGCTTGACCATGCAGCCGATCAGATGGTCAAGCAGATCCAGTTGTCCGGCGGCATCAACAGCGAGACGGATGCTCTCTTTGATTTCCTCTGTTCGGAGATCGAGGGGGCCGACAATATCACCTATTCGATTGACGCCACATATAAATCTCCCACACCTTCCGGGATGTCCCGGGCCATCCAGTTGGGAACGCCCTTCTATATTACCATTGAGGGGGATGCCAAGCTGGGCGGCTTCTGGAATCTGGATCTGGTCAACATCACGGTGGTGGCCCGCGGCTCCGGCGTTAGCGAACATTACTGGAAGTGAGGTGGCCTATGAAGCGTTTATTCTCACAGCTGCACCGGCCGCTCCGCAACGAGCGGGGGGAGATCACCTTCTTCGCCTGCTTCTTTGTGGTTGGAGTTGTCATGCTCATTTCTTTCCTGCTACTGTATGCTTCGGTGAGAATTACTTGCATCAACATCCGCAACGGGGCTAAAATGGAGCTGAACAATCTGAGCGCCACCATCTACGCAGATACTTACCGCTCCCAGAGGGAAACCAATTTTGAAGAGTATTTACGCACCCTCTACTCCAGCCGGGACTACACAGAAATGCTGGAGGCCACAGTTGCCGGCGGCCTTGCTGAAAAGGTCCCTCTCTCTACCGATGACTACACGGTTTCCGACATCAGCCTTGAATTCAATGTGGTGGGCGACCGTGTGGAATACATCTTTTACTGTGATGTTGACTTCTATGTGCGGATGTTTGGACACAGTTACCCCACCATTACCCAGCGGGTAGAACTGACCGGCTACCACAACACCAAATTTTAGCCGTGCTGTTGAAAATTCAGCCAGAACTACAGTATAGGCTTTATATAACAGCAAAAAAGGAGTGTATCACACATGAAGAAGTTTTTCCAATCCAAAGGCTTTATCGTTACTTCGCTGGCCGTCCTCTGTGTTGCCATCCTGGGTGTCTGCTGGTTTGCCAGCCGGGATCGCACAGAAGATTTCAAGCCGGAAGAATCCCCGCCCAGCAGCACGACCAGCGATTGGTCGGATGGCGGCACACAGACAGACGGTGAGAGCGGCGCCGGAGCCTATGCGCCCGGCCAGTCCTCCAGTCCTGAAGAGGAGTACCCCAAGGTGACCTCCGAAACTGAGGATGAAGTCGTGATCGACTTCACGGACACGGAGAAACCGGAAACAACGCCTCCGCCCGTGCCAGAAGGGAAAACCGAGCGGGAAGACCCCGGTGAAGATCATCCGGTCAATCCTGACCCGGAAGTGCCCAAGGTCACCACTCCCCCTGCGGAAAAGGAGCCGGCCAATAATGAGCCGGCCCCCGGGGCCAGCAATGGCAACGGTGCCGTATATGATCCAGTGTTTGGGTGGATTGTCCCCGGTAATGGACAAGAAACTATTGGAGATAGCGATGGAGACATCAACAAGCAGGTCGGCAATATGGGCTGACCAATCTATGACTGAATATACCCCTGATTGGCCGTCACAGAATTGTGGCGGCCTTTCTATTTTAAGAAGAACGGAGTGTGATGTATTTGAAGCGACTTCTCGCCCTCCTGTGCAGCCTTGCCCTGGTATTTTGTTTGCTCCCTTCCACCGCGTTTGCAGAGGGCGGTAACGGAAATATTGACGGTGGTGGCGGCAGCATGGGCCAAGGCACATCCTCTAATTTCTGGAATCCTGGAAATGATGGTGTGCGAATCACCGTTGTGGATGCCGATAGCGGAAACGCAATATCCTCACCGATTGATTTTACAAATCGATCTCAAAATAATGTCGTTCACTTTGGAAAAGTGAACAAGTTGCAGTATCTTGCCGGCACTGCACTTACTCCCCAATCAGGCGCAGGTTATGACTATACAAGGCCAATACAGTCTATGCCCACCATCGTCAGCAGTAAGGGGCAGAGCAATATTGAGGCCATCAAGCGGTATTTTTGTTCGGAATATGCCTGCCAGATGGTTGCCCAGGCGGCCGGTGTGGACTATGAGCGGATGATCGCTGGCGACTATAAGCTGCTGATCGAGCCCATTGCATACTTTACGCATAACGGCCAGTATTACTGTATGACCGCTACAGAGGCGGCGCTGTATGACCAAAAATCTGGCGGGGCGCTTCGGAAAACCATGACTTCCCTCACCCACAAGAATCTGCCTCTGTCGATGTTTTTGGAATTTAGCGATCTCGGCCTGCCCGCATGGACAGGCAGCACCACAAGCAAGCAGAGCAACGCTGACATCATCAGCAGTCTGGGCGTCGGCATTGTCTGGTTTGATGAGCGCCCGCCCGAAGGGGAAATTGAAGCGCCCGATGTAGAATATCGGGTAGACACGGATGTGATCACATCCGTTACTCTGCGGACGGATACAGATTTAACACCGGACAATCCGGCCTCGGTGACCTTCCATATTCTCGGCACCACCTACCGGGTCAACGATATAGTCATCCCGGCAGGCGACAGCCAGGTGGTCTGGGTCAAATGGCACACGCCCTCCACTCCACAGTCGGTAACCATCACGGTTTCCGTCAGCGGGGCCTATACCGCACAAGATACCTTTGTTGCGGAGATCGTGGACTTGAACGAACATATCCCTCCAGATCCGACAGCAACGGATACCAACCCCAACTACACCGTGCCCTCACTCCCCAATGAGCCGCAGAAGCTCACTGCCAACTGGGGTGTATGGAGCTGCTACTGGGTACCGGTTTGGGTTTGGTGTGACCACGATGACTGGGGGCACTGGGTCGATGAAGGCTATTGGGAGTACGAGTACACCGGCTATTCTGCCTCCATCAGCGGTGTGATGTCCCTGATGCCGGATGATATTGTGCCCACGGCCTCCGGGAAGTCAATGAAGAGCGGGTATGGCGTCAAGCAGGATGTGACAGCCACCCTTTCCACCGACGCGCCCACCAGCCATATCACCCATCCGCAGACGGCATTTTCCGTGTTTCCCGAGTTCCAGTACGAAACATACTTGCGCCTTCTGCAGCGGGTGTCCAGCGGCCGGAGCGCCAAATTCACCTTCCAGCCCAATGAGTTCTCTACCTATAACCGGGCTGTGCATTTCAGTCCGCTATGGTTCCCGGATTCCACAGATTATACCGTCTTCACCCAGGTCTGGGACACTTGGACCCCTGATGGAATGTTGAGCATCAACCTGAACGACTATGTTTCAATCGATGGGAGCCTTTATGATGATTGGTACACCAACCGCGAGTAGCCTGTGGCCGGCATACCTGCTCACCGTTTTCTCTGTTGTGGCTGGTTTTGCTGTTTATGATATTCTGTATAGGCGGGTGCCGGATCGGGCGCTCGCCTTTTTTATGCCCTTCGCCGCTCTGGCTCCGTTGCTCAAGGTCTGCCTTGCCGGGGACGGTGGGCAGCTCTGGCCCACCGTTGCCGAGGCTTTGGCGGGGGCATTGCTTGGCTTTTGCATCCCTCTGGCTGCTGCCATGGCAACGGGTGGAACTGGGCTTGGAGGAGGCGATATTAAATTCTGTGGGATACTTGGGCTGATTTACGGCCCTTCCGGGATGGCTCTGGTTTTCTTTGTGGCCGCAGTCTTTGCCATGCCGATGGTCCTTCTGTTCCGAAGGCTTTCCCGCCTCCGCCAGCCCATCGCCATCCCGTTCTTACCTTTTCTTGCCTGCGGCTGCTCTGTTGCAACGCTGGCTGAACTATTTTTATGACAGGAGAATGTGCTTATGAAACTCAACAACCGATTTATTTTCGGTATTTTGTCCCTGGTATTGGCAGCAGTCATTGCTTTTGTGGCTCTGCCCACCATTGCCCGGCAGACCAACGGGAAAACGGAAATTGTCCGCATCACCCAGCCTGTGCTCAAAGGCGAACAGGTCACCAAAGAAAACGCCGAGGTTGTGGAGGTAGGCGGCTATAACCTTCCCACCAATGTGGCTCACAGCCTTGAGGATGTGGAGGGGCTGTATGTGACGGCGGATCTGGCTGCGGGCGACTATATTCTCACCAGTAAGGTGAGCAGCGTCCCGATTTCCTCCGATGTGGCGCTCAACGACATCCCCTCTGGTAAGGTTGCTATCTCCCTGACCGTAAAAACGCTGGCCTCCGGACTGTCGGATAAGCTCCAGCCCAATGATATTGTCCGCATCTATCACTTCCTGGAGACTGCGGAGGAAGTACCCGAACTGCGTTTTGTCAAGGTCCTTTCCGTCACGGATTCTGATGGCATCAATGTGGACAATACCAAGGAGCCCACAGAAGATGAAGAGCCGCAGCAGTCTGCTACCATCACAGTGCTGGCAAGCCCGGAGCAGGCCCGCATCATCACTGAGCTGGAGAACGACGGCGTAGCTCATGTGGCCCTGATCTCCCGCAACAATGACCAGCTGGCTGAAGAACTGCTGGCCGAACAGGACAAGACGCTCCAGGAAATTTACTTCCCGGAAACGCTGACAGAGGATGGCGAGAACGAAGGGACAGATGCAACTGGTGATCCCGCCTCTGCAGAAGATTCGGGTGAGAATACCCAATCGACACCTACCAGTAATACACCGGAAAGCGGTGAATGAAACCAGTTTGATAATTTTGATTATGATAATCGAAATTATATTACCGCACAATCAAGGGCATTCCGCCCTTGGGAAAGGAGTTTCCTATGGGAAAAGTCATTACCGTCTGGGGCAGCCCAGGGAGCGGAAAAAGTATGTTTTCCTGCATTCTGGCAAAAGCCCTGACCCGCGACAAGCGGAAAGCGATCATCATCAATGCGGAAATCAGTGTTCCTATGCTTCCGGTGTGGCTGCCGGAGCAGATCATTCAGACCAATGCCTCTGTAGGGCAGGTACTGAGCAGCGTGGAAATCGATACCTCTTTGGTGGCAGGGCATGTTACCGTGCTCAAAAGTTATCCCTTCATTGGAGTGATGGGCTATGCTGCCGGTGAAAATCCGTTGAGTTACCCGGAAGTCAAGTACGCCATGGTACTCCAGCTGGTCAACGCCGCCGCAAGGCTTGTGGATTTCGTCATTCTGGACTGCAGTTCCAATATGACGAATGTGTTCACGCCTGCCGCCATTGAGTCAGGGGATCTGGTCATTCGCATCCTGACGCCTGATCTCAAGGGCGTTAATTACTTAAAGGCCCATCAGCCCTTGTTGGGAGATGGGCGTTTCCACTACGATCAGCACATGACCTTTGCCGGCATGGCCCGCCCTTTCCACGCGCTGGATGAGATGGGCCATATCATCGGCGGATGGGATGGCCTTCTGCCCTATGGCAAGGAGATCGACCGCTGCGCCACCGAAGGCGGGATGTTCCAGGCCATCAAATACTGCAATCCCAAATACACAGCTTCGCTCAACAAAGTTTTGGATGCGCTGGAGCAGATGGAGCTGGCTGACCATGCCGCAGAGGATGATGGAAACGAAACCGAGCATTTTGAGGAGGAAACTGCCGATGAATAATCTCAATGACATTTTCTTCGCTCCTGCGGCCAATCAGGACCTTACCTATGAACAGATTCTGGAAGATGTACAGCGGTATTTTGCGGAAAACCACGCCGCCACGATTGCAGAGGCCGGCGATGGAAATACCGACCGCGCCTCCTCCCTTTTGAAAGAACTGATGGTGCAGTACATCGTCAAGCGAAAATACGCCATCGAGGGGCTGACCACGGAGGAACTGTGCGAGAAGCTCTATGAGGACATGGCCGGGTACTCCTTCCTGAAAAAGTGGATCTACAAACCCGGTATTGAGGAGGTCAACATCAATGCCTACAACGACATTGAGGTGATTGAAGCCGGCGGGCGCAGCGTTAAAATCCCGGACAAGTTTTCCTCTCCACAGCACGCTATTGATGTGGTCCGGCGCATGCTCAACGCCTGCGGCATGGTCATAGACGATACCATGCCCAGCGTGATCGGATTCCTGGATAAGAATGTGCGTATCTCTGTGGATAAGACGCCGATTGTTGACCCGGAGGTGGGGATCAACGCTTCCATCCGTATCGTAAATCAACAAACGGTTTCTGCACAGAAGCTGTTGGACTCCGGCAGTGCAACAGCGGAAATGCTTCATTTTCTGACCGCCTGCATCCGCTATGGCGTATCCGTCTGCATTGCCGGGGCCACCGGCTCCGGCAAAACTACCATCATGGCATGGCTGTTGTCCCAGGTCCCTGACAACCGACGCCTCATCACGATTGAGGAGGGCAGCCGCGAATTTGATCTGGTTAAGCGGGACGAAAATGGAAACATTCTGAATTCCGTAGTCCATCTGCTCACCCGGCCCAGCGAAAATCCTTCCTTGAACATCAACCAGGACTTCCTGCTGGAGCGGGTCCTTCGTAAGCACCCGGATGTGATCGGCGTCGGTGAGATGCGGTCTGCGGCAGAAAGCCTGTCCGCTGCAGAAAGCTCCCGTACCGGCCATACTGTCTGCACCACAATCCACTCTAACAGCTGCGCTTCTACTTACCGGCGCATGATGACGCTCGCAAAGCGAAAGTATATGATGGGCGATGATGTTTTGATGCAGATCATGGTCGAAGCCTATCCAATCATCGTCTTCACAAAGCAGCTGGAAGACCGAAGCCGTAAAATCATGGAGATCATCGAGGGGGAAGGCTGTGAGGGCGAACGGCTGATTTACCGCACCCTCTACTCTTACAATGTGCTGGACAACACTGTTGATGCAGATGGACGGCCCCTTGTGGTCGGCCGCCACAAAAAAGTTTCCGAGATGTCCAGCTCATTGCAGAAGCGTCTCCTGGACAATGGGATTTCCCATAAGGAGCTGGATGAATTTCTTGAGCACGACAAGGAGGTGTTGAACGGATGCCGTGGGTTTACATCATATGCTTCGCCCTCATCGCCGCTGGACTCCTAACGCTGTTTGGTGTGCGGCCGGGCGATTTCATTGATGCGCTTTTCCGGTCACAGCGCAAGTCGGCCACTCTGACCGATGAATTGAATGTTCTGATGGGTACTCCGGCCAAAGGCTTCTTTAATCAGGACTTTGAATTAAAGCAAATCCTCAAAGGCACCGGGCGGGCTGACCGGTATGAAGCAGTCAAACGGCTGACTCTGATCCTGTTCGCGGTGGGCGGCGCCCTGGCGCTGCTGATTGGCAATGTGTACATGGTCCCGATTTTAGGGATCGGATTTTCACTCGCTCCTATTTGGTATCTGCGCAGCACCGCAGCCAGTTATAAAAAGCATTTGAACGAAGAACTGGAAACGGCCATCTCCATCATCACCACTTCCTACCTGCGCACAGAGGACCTGATCCGGGCAGTCAAGGAAAACCTGCCCTACATCAATGAGCCGGTGAAGGCCAATTTTGAGGCATTTGTCTATGAGGCAGAGTTGATTAACGCAAATACTACGAGTGCCATCAATTCGCTCAAAATGAAGATTCCAAACCGTGTTTTCCATGAGTGGGCTAACATCCTCATTCAGTGCCAGTCTGACCGGGCCATGAAAAATACGCTGCCTACCATCGCCCAGAAGTTTTCTGATGTTCGTGTGGTGCAGTCGGAGCTGGAGGCTATGATGCAGGGGCCGCGCCGGGAGGCGATCACGATGATGTTCCTTGTGATCGCCAATGTACCGCTGCTTTATTTCCTGAATGAAGATTGGTTTCACACGCTGCTCTTCACCACGCCGGGCAAAATCGCTTTGGCAATCTGCGCAGCCATTATCCTGTTTGCCCTGACCCAGATCATGAAACTGAGCAGGCCCATTGAATATGGAGGTGACAGCGCATGACGCTTTTAGCTCTCACAGCAGTGATTTGTTTCGGCTTTGCTGTCTATAACCTGACTTGTGCCTTTGCAGACATTCCCACGAAGCGTACCTCCCGTATGATGCTTCTGGCCCGCAAGCAGCAGGGCGTAAAGGCCGAGAAACTGCTGGATGTCTATCTCACCAAAATCGCCGGCCTGATCGCCCCGTACCTGAAGCTGGATAAGCTCAAGCGGAATAAACTGCAGCGGGCGCTGGACATTGCCGGCATGGAGCTGACACCGGAAGTCTACACCGCCCGGGCCTGGGTCACAGCCGGGGCAGTCGGCCTCAGTTCTCTGCTGATGGCGTTTTTGATACCGCTTATGGTGCCTGTTCTGATTGGTCTGGCCGTGGCTCTGTGGTTTTCAACCTATTACAAGGTTTTTGACTTTGTGAAAAAGCGGCGCAAGCTCATTGAGAATGAGATCCCTCGCTTTGCCCTTACCATCGGGCAGAATTTGGAAAATGACCGGGATGTGTTGAAGATCCTTACTTCCTACCGCCGGGTGGCGGGCAAGGACTTCGGCGCGGAGTTGGACCAGACGATTGCCGATATGAAGACCGGCAACTATGAAAACGCCCTCATCCATTTTGAAACCCGCATCGGCAGCCCCATGCTGTCCGATGTGATCCGGGGACTGATTGGCGTATTGCGAGGCGACGATCAGAGGATGTACTTTAAAATGATCTGTTTTGACATGAGGCAGATTGAGCAGAACAACTTAAAAAAGGAAGCGGCCAAGCGCCCCAAGAAGATCCAGCGTTACTCCATGATGATGCTCATCTGTATCATGATTATCTACCTGGTGGTCCTCTGTACCGAGGTTATGGGCTCCTTGGGCGCTTTCTTTGGATAATCGGACTGCGAATGGAACGGCCCCACATCTGAATGTGAGGGCCGTTTCCTATAAGAGCTCTATGGTTTTCTCTGCAAGATACAGCGGAAGATTCGTGATAAATGATGATGCACATTCGAGGCGTCCACATTTTTCTTTGTTTTGCAATTCATTTTTTCACATTTTTCTGAATGTATGAAGCAGAAAAAACACATTTTTCTACCTCTTGCAGTGTAAAGGAGGTAAGTGCTTGTTCTATAGCGGATTTTTGTAGCGGTAGTCAGCTGCCGTCATTTATTTCTGGGCCAGCCTGTCATATACAGGCCGGCCCTTGTTTTAAGGAGACTTTTATGCCTAAGAAAAAATTTTCCCCGTCTGGCGGCGCACGGGAAGAAAAGCGCCGTTTCCGATGGCTTCTGTATCAAAAGCCGAAAGCCTATCCCAGCCGGCCCATTTCCAATAAAAAGGACATGCTCAAACCGATTCGTCGTTCTTGAGCGGTGAGCAGTCTTTTTATAAAACCATCAACATCAAAACAATAAAATTTCAGGAGGTCTTACCATGAGAAACTTTACCACCCGTATCCAGAACAAGGCGAATGCACTGGCCCTTCGTGCCCGTATGGCGCTTTCCAACCAGCGCGGCGATTTTTACATTTCGGACGCTGTTAAGATCATCATCGCCGTGGTGCTGGGCGCCCTTCTTCTGGCGGCCCTGACCCTCATTTTCAACGACACGGTGATTCCGCGTATCACCAGCGAGATCGAGGGCCTGTTTGGCTAAAATCACCGGCGGGGATCGGTCTGTGGGTTTCCACGGCCGGTCCCCGCTTTTTTAGTTTTTGAAAAAACGAATAACGGAGGTAGAGGATGAAATCATCCTGCAAAATTTATTCTTTTCTGCGGGCTGTTCGCGGCAACTGGCGCAACGCTATCTTTGTAAGCTGCGATTGCGGCAACTGCATGTGCGGCCGGACAACGCCCTGTTCCGGTTTTCTTCTGGCTGTGGATGAGTGCGGACAGGTTATGCTGCTTTCTGCCGAGGACATCCAAAGACTATCCGGAGAAACTGTAGATTCGTCTGAGTGCATTGCCATTTTGTCCCGGCGCGCCTTTGACGCCGCCTTTTCCAAGTACATCGAATGGCACACACCGGAGCCTTCCGCCTGTGCGCTCAGACAACTTTCTCTGGACCCGGGCTGCAATTAACACTGTTTTTTCACACTGAAAGACGCCTTTGCGCCGTCATCTATACGCATTTGGAGGTGATGATTTTTATGACGAAGCAAAAACATATCCAATGCCCTTATTGCCATGCTAACGCCTCTCTTCGCCCCGCCAGCACAGTCTATGGCTGTAACCGCCGTTCCCAGGGCAAATATATCTATCTCTGTGATCGCTGGCCGGCTTGTGATGCCTATGTGAGTGCCCATGACCGGACACACCGGCCTATGGGGACTCTGGCAAATGGGGATCTCCGGCACAAACGAATCCTGGCTCACCGGGCGCTGGAGCATCTGCAGCAGAGCCGGCACATGGAAAAATGGGAGGTCTACATCTGGCTCCAGGCCAAACTGGGACTAAATGACCAGCAGGCACATATTGGCATGTTTTCTGACGGGATGTGTGATGAGGTAATTCGCCTCTGTTACAAAGCCGCTGCTCCTTTGGGCAATCTGCATTCGGCCGCTTAAAGGGGGGTGAAACGATGACCAGTTTAACAGAACAGCAGCAGGAACTTGTTGCCCAGAATCTTCCCATCGTACATTGGGTTATTTGTGACTACATCCATGTTAATCCAACTATTTGCGGTATGGAATATGGAGACTTGTTCCAAGAGGGGTGCCTTTGGCTCTGTAAAGCCGCGTCTACTTATAAGAATGACGGACGGGCCCAGTTTTCTACCTACGCCAAAACGGTCGTTAAAAACGGGCTTCTGTCCTATTGCCGGGCGATCTGCAACAGGAAGAAAAAATTCAGCAGGCTTATTATTGGAGAACATGGAGAACTGGCGGCAGACGGAGAGGCCCTGGAGTCCCGGCCCGACGCCTTTGACACCCAAGTATCTCTGATAGAAACTCTGTCATTGCTGGATGCCTGTAAAAAAGATTACGATGGTGTAACCCGGCTTGGTATTGAGGCGCTTGCCCTCAAACTTCAAGGAATGCGGGTCACAGACATTGCGGAGCTTTATCAGGTGCCGCCCTCCCATGTGGGGGCATGGATCTCGCGTTCCACCGCAAAACTGCGCAGAGACTCCAAGTTTCTGAAAAGCCTGCTCTGAATTTGTTGAAAACCGCGGCCTTTCCGCAGTAAAGGATATATAAAAGAAGGAGGTACTGATGAATGGAACAGAATACCCTATATACTGCAATCGGCCGTCTGGATCGGGAAACGAATGGCTGTGGCCGGTCCTGCCCGGTCATCCGCCTGGGCGGGCAAACTTACATGGTGGATATGCAGGAAATGGTCGTTTGGACTGCCCTAAACTGGCGAATTTCTAAACGAGAGGATATTTCCCTCCAGTGTGACAAGCTGGTGTCCTCTCTGGGAGATTGTATTTCCCGCTCTTGGGATGCCTGCGTAAATCGGCTGCTCACCCGAGGTCTGCTGGTATCTGGCTGTGGTGAAACGGAATACGATGCTCTGTATGATTTGTTGAGTTCTCTCGGCATTATTCCAGCCAGCGGATCAATGCTGATGAGGAGCATCTCATTTGTCAAACTGGTGGCAGGCCGCCGAGTCCCTATTCAACAGGCGCTAAAATTATTCCAAAAAGACCGGCGTACCGACTATGAGACCCGTGTTATGAGGCTGGCCCAGCAAGCTCTGCTGTCCACCGCCGAGATCATCAAGTGTGTAGAGCAGGATGTTGCCTATCTTCCCAATGAGCAGTTCTTGATGGAGGCCGTGTACGGCGACGACGAAACCACCTGCTATAATATCGCCGGCATAATGAAAAACAGCCGGAGCAGTCAGGCAGTAACGCTGGCCGTTGCCAACCTCTACCTGCGCCAGCAAATCATTTTTGAGAGGATTACCACATGAAGAATCAATGGAACCAATTCCCGTTCGTGCTACGGCGAAAGATTTTGTTGACCTTTTTGGCCGGGCTCGCAAGCATTGCCCTCAGCCTAATCATCTTCATTATTACCACAGACCATATCCTGCTGGTACTGGGCAGCATAATCTTTCTTGCCTCTCTGGTACTGGTTAGGAGCTTATGGAGCACCATCGCCCGGGGCCAGTATGAGATCGTAGAAGGCGTCTGCTCCAGCGTTGTCTCGCCTATGATGCGGCAGTATCGCAAGATCCAACTAATAGACGAACAAGGTGCGGAGCGCACTTTACTGTTAAGTAAGTCCGCCAAGTTCCAGATTGGCGCCCGGTATCGTTTTTACTTTCAAAGCAGCAACCACCCCACTGTTGGAAACGACTATCTGGACGCGGCTCTCTCCACCAACAGCTTCCTGGGATATGAGGCCCTTGGCGAGCCGGCTGTCCAAGAGGAACAGGCTAAGGAGAACGGCTAAACCTACGGCAAAATAGGAAAGGGATACGGTGCAGGCTACATAACCACAGCATCGTATCTCTTTTTCTTACTCCTCTATCCACTATTTTTACAAAGTTTGATTTGCTGCAGAAAAACGGGGGATTTTTCCTATTTAATAGGTAGAATCTAAAAAGGAGGGCTACCCCCATGTACAAACCACACACGATTGAGCAATACAAAATCCAACAGTTTCTGGATCATACCTTTGCTATGGAGCACTTTCTGGTCTCTCCATTATCCCGCTCCGCACTCATGCTGGAGGACAGATGCGGTGAGCGGATTGCCTTTTCCTTTTCAGACAACGAAGTGCGTGAAATCCCAATCCCTTCTGCGCCATCCCCGGACAAGGTGAAATCGTTCATCCGCAGCTTTCGGGCGCTTGGAGCTAAACCACATCTGCGCACCTTTGAAGATGTCACCCGCTGGTGGCTGAATCACCCGAATCCGCTGACCTACCAACAGGCTCTCGGTCTGCCGGATGAACTTTACCGCCGTTTTCTTTCCTCCACCCTGATTGAAGACGAAGACGCCCAGCGTCTGGCCGCATCAGGGCTTGTTTCGGAAGATGCTTACCAGGACATTCAGCTCTGGTATCTCAACGGCAACACTGCCGACTGCTGGCTCGGCCCCCTCGGTATAGATGGAACAGGCAATCTCTATGCGCTGACCTTCAACTATGGTACACCCCGGGCCAAGGAACTGAAATTCTACCTGTTGGACGATTACTACCGCCACATGAACCACATATTGTAACTCGCCGGGCTAAAATATCTATATATAGTATTATATCACTTGACAAACACAAGATACGGTGTTACACTTAACCTGTAATTGATTTTTGTGCGTTCCCCATGTGGGATACAGATGAAACATCTGTACCGCAAGGCCCAAAGCCCTGCATTGCACACGCAGTTAAGTTTGTATGCTGTATCAAGTGTCAGTGGTATTGCCACGCCCTTTTCGGGTTGGTATCCGCTGGCACTTTTTATATATAGATAGTAACGCCGATGGCGAAGAAAGGAGTGTTATGGCACAAATCTATGTATTTGGCCGAGTCATGCACGAGCTTACTCCCAAAGAGAGCCAGTCAAAGCAGCCGTATGTTTGTTTTGATTTGGTGGAACGCTCCGGAGGTGAACATCCGAACTTCTATCAAGTATGGGCCCGCGGCGACCAGGTTGCCCGGCTCACACGGCTCAAGGTCAAAAAGGGAAGCATGATCTGGCTCACTGGATCGCAGAAACTGGTGGATGTACGGCAAAAGGACGGGGCCACAGTCAAAAAGTTGAAAGTATGGCTGACGGACTTTGGCTTTCTTCCTGGGCAATCTTCCAGAGCAAAAGCGGAACATGAGCAGCATGACTCTGACGCGGCGGCAACCGCTCCAGCCCCCTCCGAGGTAATGGACGGCGACCGCGAATCCCTGCCGGAATAAAATCCGGCACTGCAAGAGGGACCGTATCAAGTTTTCAGAATGAACTGAAGCTTGGTGCGGTCCCTTTTTTTGTTTTCAAGCAAAACTTAAAAGGAAGGACGGTAACAACATGAGTAACGACAAAGGACTTTTGAGCGGCAGCATCACAATCCTGATCGGTGCTGTCATCGCTATCATGGCTTTGGTACGCGGACCCTGGCAAGCGTGGCTTCTGATAGGGGTATTTACCCTCTGGGGGCTTTGGGTCGTGCTGATCCTCCTGCTCCCCTATATGCAGCAGGCCAGGCGCCGCCGTCAGCGTCAGCAGAGGGAACGCCAGCTCCATGCCGAGGGTGTCGCGCAGAACACCTTTACGGTGCCGGAGCTTGAAGGGCCTGTACCAGACGATCTGCTGCTCCGCTATGCCAACCACCGGATTTTGACTTATCTGCGTTCCTCTTTTCCCAACGCCTGCTTTGAGTGGTGTGAAAAGAGACCGGCGGATTTGATCCGCAGCAACGGCACAGGGCGTATCCGCCTTTACAATGTGGAGGCGTTCGACCATGCGGACATCACCTTCGGCAAGGATGCGACGATCCGCTGTGACCTGCTCAAAATCGTCCCTCTGTCCAAAGCAGGGACAGAGCAGGAAGATCAGGCCGACATCCCACCCAACAAGCAGCCCATCGACCCGCGTATCTGGTACGAGAATAACGGGCGCACAGTGATGGAGACGCTGATTGCCGACCTGAACTCACGCGGCCACAGCAAACTCACACTGAAAGAGAACGGGGACATCTGCATCCAGCAGGGTGAAGAGCTTGTCCCGCAGGAACATCTTTCCAACTTTCCGGCAAAGGTCTACTGGCCTCGTCTGGTGGAAGTGTTTGAGAGCAACGGTCTGGCTGCTGAAACAACAGCGCAGGGCATCCAGGTCTCCTGGTGACCGCCATCGTCATGAGAAGGGAGTGAAATAACATGAAATCAGGGATCAGTCTTGTGGAAATGGCACAGGAAATCCAGCGGCAGAACGATTTGAAGGCCGATTATATGCTGGACACCCGGAGTCTCCGGTTGGAGCCTTTTGGTGGCGGGCTGTATCTCAACGCTTACGACCAATCCGGTGATTATGCCGTGGAGCCGCTGGAGGTCAACGCCATCGCACACAGGCAGATCGGAACGCACCTCAAGATCCCGGCAGCCTATTATGACAAGATGCTGGAGGAATACCCCGAGCTGCTGGCGCAGAATGTGAATGCCTGGTTCCAGCGGGAGCCGGCTGTGCGTATGGTTCGCACCATAGACGGCACAGCGCGGGCGTTTCTCAGCAACCGCTACCGGCGTATAGACAACCTCGATATTGCCGGGATTGTCCTTCCAGTCCTTCAGGAGATGGAAGGGATGCACTTCGAGAGCTGCCAGCTCACCGACAGCCGTATGTACATCAAGGTTGTCAACACCCGCTTGGAGGCAGAGGTCGTACCCGGCGACATCGTGCAGTCCGGTATTATTATCAGCAATAGCGAGGTAGGCCTGGGCTCGGTGAGCATCCAGCCGCTGGTCTATCGTCTGGTATGCAGCAACGGTATGGTGGTAAACGACGCCCAGACGCGCCGCAACCATGTAGGCCGTGTCAATGAGGCTTCGGAGAACTACCAGCTGTATTCGGAAAAGACGCTGGAGGCCGATGACAAAGCCTTCGCCATGAAGATCCAGGACACGGTGCGGGCCGTAGTAGACGAGGTACGCTTTACCCGTGTGGTCAACATGATGCGGGAAGCCAAGGATGCCCCCATGAATACTGCCGCTGTCCCTGGCATTGTGAAGCTCGTAAGCAAGGATTTTCACATCACGGACGATGAAAGCTCCGGTGTGCTGCAGCGGTTGATTGAAGGCAACGATCTGACCTTATATGGTCTGTCCAACGCCGTAACGCGCCACAGCCAGGATGTTAAGGACTATGACCGGGCAACCGCGCTGGAAGGCATCGGCTACAACATTCTCTCCATGCCGGCACGGCAGTGGAGCCGAATTAACCAGATGGCCGCTTAAATGGCTGCCATCCATCAAAAAATTAACAGGAGGAATGAACTATGTACGAACAGAACACTTCTATGGTGGCCGCAAACGAGCAGAACAAATTCTTGCTTCCGGCGATGGTGGAGGGCGACTTCAGCCGCGATGAGATCGCAGAAGATGCGGATGGGCTTCAGATGATGAGCTTCCAGCGGGTGAAGATTCCCGCCGGCGGCGCCCTGCAGTTTGAAGTTCCCACGGAAGATCCCGACAATCCGGATTATACCCGGACGCTGGAGGGCATCATCCTCTACAACCACTCTGCCTATACTCTGTGGCCGGAAGGCAGCGAGTATGACGAAGACACCAAACCGCTCTGCTCCTCTGTAGATGGCAAAACAGGGATCGGCGTACCGGGAGGTGCGTGTGCTACCTGCCCCATGAATGCGTATGGATCGGCCAAGGATGGCGGCCGCGGCAAGGCGTGCAAGAATATGAGGCATCTCTATCTGCTGCGCAGTGGTGAATATATGCCTCTGCTGGTCTCCCTGCCGCCCACCAGCATCAGGCCGTTCAAGGAGTTCCTGAACAGGGCTTTTGTCTATCGCCAGCGTGCCACCTATGGCAGTCTGGTCCAGATCGGCCTCAAGAAAGATAGCAACGGCAGCAATGATTACAGCGTTGCAACTTTCCGCCTTTTGCGTGATTTCCAGGGGGAAGAGCTGGCCCAGATCCGCGCCTATGCCAATGTCTTCAAGGGGCAAATCAAAACTATCAACATTCAGCGGGCGCTGATCAATGAGGAACAGCGGGCCAACGATTGCGACTATGAGATCCCGGAATCTGCCACTGCGGCCCCGGGTCCGGATGGAAGCTATGTGGTCGGCGAGATCAACGGCGACTATGAACAGTTGCCGGCGTAACTGTTTTTGTTGCGGCAATGCCGCATGATACATCATCAAGGGACACCTCCGGCGTAAGTCGGAGGTATCCCTTTTTTATTTAGAACGGAGGAAAATTTATGTTGTGTGAAGTACCGTTGACAAAGGAGCAGCAGGATTTTGCCGCTGAACACCATGGCCTGGTCTATAAATTTCTCAATGACAACCATCTTCCAGAGAATGAATTCTATGATGTGGTTATTTTCCCGTATTTGAAGGCTGTGCAGGACTACTGTAATAGCGCATCTGCACAAAAGTATTCTTTTAGCACTATTGCGATTCGACAAATGAAATTTCGCTTATACGATTATTTCCGTACACAGGCGCGCCGCAAGCGTAATACAGAAGTCATCAGCATCCATCTGGGCCTATACTCGGATGGCGTTCCGCTGGAAGAGGTGCTGCCGGGTCAGGACCGTCTCATGCAGGAATTTGAAATGCAGCAGATGCTCCATGATCTGGCTTCCCATATTTCTGAACAACAGATGAAAATTGTCCGCATGAAGGGTTACGGCTATGGCATTAAGGAGATTTCCAGCCACGAAAAAATACCGATGAAGCGCATCCAGGAACTTCTTGAGGAGGTCCATACTGTGTTTTTGAGGTTATGCCGCGAGTAGCCCTCTATCTACCACAAACAGAATGGAGGTCGAAGTATATGACGAAATCAAAAAAATCTATTGTGATGCGCGGAGCACTTCTGCGTCCGCTGGTGATTGGGCAGGGCGCACTTCTTCATGCAGGTGGTAAGATCTATCATACCTCCCGTGTGGTAGCCATCCACGATCAGTCGGATGATATGGTACGCTTTGAAACGCTTAACTCCAATTACTGCCTCTCAATGGCCCCTTTTCCGCTGGCGGCCTGCAACCCGCTCCCGATGGTGAGCCTGGCCGCGTGCGCGTAAAGCGGTTGTAAGAAGATACCGGGACAACAGAGCTTGTCCTATATGTTTTGGACCGTGACGGATTTTCCGCCACGGCCTTTTTTCGGAGGATTGTCATGGATGATCAAAAAACAATGGTAGTTTCAGTTCACGCCAAAGACTGTGTGGACTATCAGTGCCGCAGATGCGGTCAATGCTGCCGCCATATCAAAGATGCTGTGATGGTGGAGAGCATGGACGCCTACCGGTTGGCAAACTATTTGCGTGGCTGTGATCCCAACATCTGCACCATAGACGATGTGTTGACCCGATACTGCGAGCCTATGCCGCTGACCCAAGAGTGCTTTCCCATCTTCATGCTGAAAACCACGGGGCCGGACGATTCCTGTATTTTCCTGAAGGATGGATTATGCAGCATCTACGAGGCACGCCCACGGACCTGCCGGCTCTATCCCTTTTCTGTAGGACCCGGCGAGCGGGGCCGTGATTTTGAATACTGCCTCTGCTTTGACCACAATCAGCAGTACCATTTCAACGGCGGAAAGGTTTCCGTCAAAGACTGGTTTTATCGCAATTTCCCCAGAATGGAGAAAGAGTATTTGAAACAGGAATATGCCGCTATCACGGAAATCGGTAAGCGGATGCGCTCGATCTCTCCGGAACTATGCAAACAGATGACCTTCCAAGTGCTGTTTTACCGATATTATAACTTCGATTTGGATCAGCCGTTCCTTGAGCAATACGCGCAGAACACCCGTCTGCTGTTAGAAAAGCTTCGGCAATTCGAGGTGGAAAGGTAGGGTGCTGTGATGATGTATGCCTTGGAGCACCTGACCCGTCAAGGGCCAGGGCCTCAGTGGAAGCAATATGCTGTTTGTGCGAATAAAGACCTTTTAGAACGGATTTGCCGCAGTCAGCCCCGCCCGGATGAATGGCGTGTCAGGCTGTCTGTACAGCGGATGAAAAAGGAGGCCGCATAGTATGAAAAACCACTATCAGGAGTTACGGGATCGCCAGCAGGAAGAGGTCAACGCCTTTCCCATGTTTTTTGCGTTCGATCAACGGCAGTTCGCAGAGGGAATGCGCCGGCTCGGCCTGCGCCCTTCCGACATGAATCAGGTGTATGCTATCGCTGGCACCGGTGGATTTTACCGCAAAAGCGATGCGCCGAAGCTACATGAAATGTTTGCCCGGCACCGCAAGGAGCTTGATGAGGCCATTGCCGCTGATAAAGCTGGAGATAATTTCATTTATGAAATGTTCCTGACTGAACTTTCCAACCACGAATACGGCTATACCGGCGATGTTCAAGACACGCTTGATGCCCTGGGTATCACTCCCCAATACATGGAGGCCATGCCTCAGCTGAAAGCTGGTTTGGACTTGGCCTGCCAAAAAGTAATGCAGAATGACTGTTTTTAAGGAGGCCATGTGATGGAGCAGCAACACTATTTCCCACCGCTTCATGGCGCTGTGGATTGTGAAAAATGCGAGGTGCGGGATTGCTGGTGCCGGGGAAAATTCCAACGGAATCGGCGCAATATGCCCCACACATCTGGAAGGTGCCCCAGGCTGCCTGATCTCTGCGGTTTTGTAGAAAAGGAAGAACGCGAGCTGTATAAAGCGACTTTTATGCTCGTTCATGCAGAGTATGGCGTCGGCGGTCTGCATTTGACGCTCACGATTCCCGGTCACAAGAGAAATCGGAAGGTCTACCAGACCAAAAGCGGGTACTGGTACTGCAACCTGACCAGCGAGAAGGGGTGTCCAGAACGGCAGGTGTTGAATTTGGAGGGCTACCAGTCCAAAGAAGATATTCTGCGGCACATGAAAAGCCTTCGGACCGACTACTGCATTCTTCGCTGCAGTATGGAAGGTTTCACTGTCTAAACTGTACCAAACCACATAAATGGAGGATACCCATGAGTAAGCTGACCAAAAGAGAAATTCAGCTCCATGATCAGGCGGTTTGTCTCCTGCAGAAAGAACACCTTTCCCACGAAGATAAGCTTTTTATCTTTGAAAATTTCCGGGAAGACGCGGAGCACATCAATAGCAAGTCCGGTGCATTTTTTACTCCTTTTGGACTTGCCAACGATTTTACTCTCCAGATTCCGTGCCTATACGGAAAGACGATCAGAATTATCGACCTGTGTGCTGGAATCGGCGTACTGAGCTATGCGGCACAGCTGGAATGCAGTGACCGCAGCCGCTGCTATGCCGATATTACCTGTGTAGAACTGAATCCGCACTATGTTGAGGTTGGTAAAAAAGTTGTGCCAGAGGCCACATGGATATGCGCGGATGTTCTTGATCCCTTTCTGCCTGACCTCTTGGGCCAATTTGACTTCGCGATTGCAAATCCGCCGTTTGGCCGAATTGCAAACAATTACCGCAAAAGCTACATGAGCGGCGAATTTGAATACATGGTAATAGAGGCGGCCTCCCGTATTGCAAAGGAAGGTGCGTTCATAATACCGCAAATGAGCGCGCCATTCGTATATAGCGGAACGGAAGACCATCGCTGGCTTCAGGAAGGGCGTGCCAGAACATTTGAAAAAAGGACTGGGATTTTATTGGAGTTTAACCAAGGGATCGACACGGCCTACTATAAAAATGACTGGCATTGCACCGCGCCAATATGCGAAATCGTATGTTGTGACTTTGCAGGGACAGATACCTCTGCCGCCTAAAGGAGCAGGCGGTTTGTCCTCATGAACAACCAAGAAGCCGGTCCCTGTTCTGGGGCCTCACATAAACCGCTACAGGCCCGAAGGCACTGGCGGTTTTTCTCTATATGGAGGTGACGAATTTTGAATTTGCACGAAACAGAATATGGCCGCAGATTTTTTAATTCCCAGCTGCCCAGTCTCATCAAGGCTCTGGAACGAATCGCCGAAAGTCTGTCTGCGCCCAAGCAGTCCTTATCAGCCGATTTTGTCGCTGACCCTGATTTTCTTCATGATCTCTACTATGGAGATTATGAGCCGAGCGTGTTCAAAACACAAAGCGAGCACCAGAAGCAGCTTAACCATAATGCTTCAATGGCAGAGGAACTCCTGCGCCAGAAAATGGGCAATTCCCCGGAAGCCATAGCCGCCTTGGAAGCGTACCAGCTTGCCGCCGGTGAGTGCAGCAGCATTGTGGCCGAGCAGGCTTTTGAGTCCGGTTTTCAGACCGCAGTACAAATGCTGGTAGCTGGGCTTATACCGCCTGAAAACAAATTTGCCGCTGAAGTTCCCCTTACCACGCAAGAGCTCCGGAAGATGGACGGGGAACAAGTATTTTGTCTTGACATGAATGAGGAGGTCAGGGTTGTGGCCCGCAAAAAAGGATTCATTCAAGTCACTAATGACAAAGAGATCCATCTCATAACAGGCTTGACCTTATACCGGCATCGGCCAAGTTGGTGCCAATAAAATTTTAAGAAATGCAATGGAGGACACAATATGAAACTTTCTGAAGACGAAGCAAAGAGATTTCTTGAGCGTCTTTGCCCTCTGCAGGAGACGGAACAGCAGCTTCTCTGCCCGCGGTGCGGCCGCAACGAATTATACTCCGGGCTGTATTTTTTCCTGAACAGTTTGAGCAGATACGCTCATGTATATATCTGCGAAAAGTGCTGGATGGATGAGGCTCTGCGGGAAATAGACGGCAATCCAGTTCCCCTGACCAGTTGGAACGCAGTTCTTCCTTTTGTTTTGAGAGGCGAGATTCCTCCATCGGACAGCTCCTGCCAAGACACCAATGCGTCTGCTGGCCCCGCGCAAACCGGAGAGATTCACAATAGCAGTCAGACTGTGTAAAACAAGGTCTGACCAGTCGTGAAAATTATGAGGCATTGAAAACTATGAAATATGGGGACTATCATCTGCCCAGTGGAGTAGACTTCTCTTCTATCACATACGAGGATATTCGCTGGCAATACGGCGTATTCCGCTGTAACAGCACGGGCTCCGGCCGGGATAAAAAGCATTTGCCGTGGGACGGTGTAAAAACCAATCTTGGAGAGATTGAAGAAAAGGATTGGTGCAGGCTGGCGGATGCTGTCATCGAACGCGATGGGGAGACACATCTGCTAAAGCATCTGATCCAATGGTGCAGCGAACACAATTATATTGGGGCATCAGCCGCTGAACTGCGAAAAGAAGCCCTTCAGCTACACATTGATCGGGTTTTCGACAATCCGCAATGGGGCGGCTACCTTCCTTTCAATAAGAGATACCGTCCAGAAGTCTGGCGAGCCGCTCATATCGTATATGTGCGGAACGAATGCTGCCATAAGATTTCCCCCGTTACACAAGAGCAGATCGACCATGCGTACAACGGGACAATCCCCTGCCCACACTGCGGAAGATGGAGTGAATTCATCGTTTTGGGAATCCGGCTTCAGCCGGAGCCACTGGTTCCCTGCTTGAATTGTGATTGTCATGATCCTGATATGGGCTGTACCATGCCCAGCATTGATAAGAGTTACGCCTGCCCTTTGGTAAGCTGTGATGATGAGCAAACGGAGGTGCTGGATGAGTAGGTATCTGAAACCGCGGGACCATGGTTATTTGATGGAGGCAGCAGCCTGTGTGAAGGTGCTTGGCGATCTGCAGCGCATCGAGGCAAAATTTGCTCGTGCAGTGGAGAGAGAAAGCGCTGTCCGGCAGGCTGAATTTGAGAAAGTGATGCAATACCACAGCGAGCGGGAACTCCAGGATGACTTCGGATGGGGTTTCATCACCGAGGCTCAATACGACCGGTACCGGCTTCTTTTTCAGCAGGGGCAGGCTGCCATGGAGCAGCTGCCGCCGACAAAGAGCGAACTGGCTCTGCGCCTGGTGCGCCGCATCATGGCGGATATTGACGCAGATCGCCGGGAGTGGGAGTTTTCTGCACTCTCCCCGGAAGATCAGCAAGCGGAACGGGCACGGGCCGAGCAGTCGCAGAAAGAGTGGAGGCGAAAAATCGCGGAGCTGAAACGGAAGCGCGGTATCATCGAGGCCAGCGAGGACATGGAGGAAGGGTGATCACCATTTCGCGTACAGTCTATCAAGGAGGATATGGATGATGGAAATCTTCAAAAGCCAAAAGCCTGCAGTTTGCGGTACTGCCAAGCGGCCCATCCGCCGTTGGCTGCTGCCGCCTAAAAAGCAGCAGGCATATCGCTTTTATTCCACCGCTCATTTTCATGTTTACGAGCGGTGCCGTCATTTTCGACGCGGATAATAAAGGCACATTTATTGATGAATCAAGGGGACTTGCTTTTTCCCCATCAAGGGAGGAATGGACTATGATTTATAAGAAACCGGGTGAGAAATTCTCACATGAGAACATCACCTACACAGTAGGCAGCCGCGTCCTCGCCAATGAAGCGAGTGAGTACAGCGGGCTCTTCGGGCGCATCCTTCAAATTCGCACGGATGATGACCGGGAAACTGAAAATGATACGCCGGACATCTATTGTGAATTTGACCCGCCGTGCCTTTCCGCTGCCCGCCGCGCACTGGAGCAGACTTTTTCTGAACTCTATGGTGCGCCAAAGCGTGTGGAGGATTTAGGGCTGGAACTGGTCATCATGGCGCCTGAAATGTTGACGCCTCTGGCCGTTCCCGAGCAGGCGTATCCCCAAGGTACGCTTTATGTCGTCGTCTCGCACTGGGCCACTGACGGGGAATTTGGCTCTTATGAGGCTCCGTTCACTAATTTAATGGATGCCCAGCGGCAATTTCATGACGATCTGAAAAACGAACTGGAGAGCGGCTGCGTTGAGAAGTGGCGTGAAAACAGCCAGTTTGCAGGGGAAGAAACCGCAGAAAGCTATGAATGCTATCTGGATGGAGAATACTGCGAAAACCACTTTTACCTCTCCATTGAAAAACGGCCTCTGCCGCTGGCTCCTGAATTTATACGCACCGTGGCGGCAGTCTATGAAGATGAGTGCGCACGAGAGGATTTTCTTGATAAAGCTCAAGCTTTGCCGGAGTATCTGGCTCTGACAGAGGATCAGAAAAAACAACTGTTGCACAATGCGGACATCAAAGGGCGCATCAGCCACTACCTGGATCTCTGCGATACCTATTGGGAGTGTTACTGGGATGCAGTATCCAAGGCCGCACAGGATATTTTACAGGAGGATCAGCAGGCATCCCCACAAAAGTAATTTCTGTTGTGAAATGGAGGAAAACTATGGACGAAAAAGAATTACGCAAGGCACTTGAAATTCATTTGGATACCCTTCGGAGAAATCTGGAAGTTGTATCGCTGGAAGTGCTGAAAACAAAGTACAAAAAACCTTATGAAGAACTGCGGGGGCAAATCTGCAAAGCGGCCACCGAATACACCCGTCATGTAGCTCTATGTGATATTCGTATCCGGCGCAGCCTGTTTGACGAGGCCAAAACCTACATTGATGCAGCGATTCAGCAAACACAGTGCCTGAAAAAGATTTCCGAGGCTGCTTTTCAGCGGCAGGATATGGATGAAATTGCAGCCCTGGCCCATACCTTACGAGAGGAAATTGAAAAATCTCTTCACTATTTCTATCTCGATCACATGTGCCTGCTCGTTACCCGCGAGTGCATCGACGATCCCAATAAGGTCCCGGAGATTTACAACAAGGCAACTTCTTGTGTTTGGCGCGATGGTGCGTGGCTGTTAATGGAAGATACCGAAACGGCCATTTTACTTTCCGCTCCCATCATCAACGAGCTGCCTCCCGCAGAAGCTGCCGCATAGATGATACAGCACTCTCTCAAAGACGATTGGTTCCCGTGGCCTTCTTCAATTAAGCATCCTACTCGTTGCATTTGCACATGATATGTAGTATAATTGTAGTGCAAGGAGGTCGATTATATGGATACCAATATGACATTTAGAATAGATAGTCAGGTCAAAGCGCAAATGGCCGCCATCTGCGAGCAGCTGGGCATATCCACATCCACCGCATTCAACATTTTTGCAAATGCCTTTGTCCGCAATAATGGAATGCCGTTTCCTTTAACTCTTAACACACCATCTGCGGAAATTTCAAGGGAGCAGATGTTGGCGGATACCGATGCGGTTTTAAGTTCTTTCGCTGACGACTATAAGAGGATGGCGGAATGATTTGGGTGACGGTTGAAGATGTTATCGCCGTCCATAGCAGGATCATCAAAGCTTCAGGTGGGTTGGACGGTATTCGGGACCGAAATAGTCTGGAAGCCGCAGTCAATGCTCCGTTGCAAACCTTTGCCGGTTTTGACCTTTTTGAAACGGACCTTGCGAAAATAGCCAGAATAGGGTTTGGACTGGCCTCCAATCATGCCTTTCTTGATGGTAACAAACGGATTGGCGCAATGATGACGCAGTTGCTGCTGAAATGGAACGGCTATGTTCTTGAACTGAAGCCCGGCGAACTTGCGGATATGTTTATCTCTATTGCAAATGGCAGTGCGGGAGAACACGAGCTGCAAGCATGGATCATTCAGCACCTAAAAGATTTTTCTGATTGATCTGCCAGTATTGTATCATTGATACTTTCAATGTTGCTCCACAGAAATAAAACTCTACACTTTTTCTTATTTGACAAACGCCTTGCTATTTGGCAAGGGACACTATCACAAAGGGATCGACAAACAGTGTATTTGCTGTTTGCCGGTCCCTTGTTTTTTTAGGAGGATTTTTTGATGAAACTAAAACATCCCACGCATGATCCGAAACCCATGGACGCCCTCTCCTACTACCTGCAAGTGCAGCGGGAGTATGCCCTCGCTCGTGAAGGGTATCTCAGGATTGATGAAGCCGATGATACTTACAATGACTTAAACCGCAAAATAATTGATGCCTACCGTGAACGCTATGGTACCGCCTATTTAGGCCGTATCAACTACAGTGGGAACCAGAGACAGCGGATTGCTGATGGTACTGAAAGCGTCTTTGAAGCCTATACCGGGCAGCCGCTCTATAACTTTTGCTGTGATTTCTGTGTATCAGCTCCAGACCGTACACTGGAAGAATTGATTCGGCACTGGAATAATGCGGATATTCCCTTATCTGAAAAGAAAGTTGATACCATTATGGACCGTATTCAGGTATTATGCGGCCAGACTTTCATCTGGTATTAACAGAAAGGGCGAGAAGTGATGAACTATATCGTCTATGGGAAGAAAATTGGAGCCCGCTGTTATGGCGCTATAAATTTGCATGAAGGAAAAGTTGGAGTCGGCCTGGTTTATGCTACGCTGATCCCAGATTGTGGCCGCGCCAAAATGTATGCTGACAAGCTGGCTGAGATGGTGCCCGGTTTTATCTTCCAAGTTCGCGGCGCCGGCACTCGCAAGGTCTACTATGAAAAGGCCGGCAAGCCGGAGGAATCGGTATGAGCGCCGAGGAGCCTTCTTTTCTTCTCTGGCTCCGGGAGGTCGTTCAGCCGCAAGCAGACCCCCGTTCCGGGAATGCCGCGGCGCTGGATGATTTCTCGCCGGATGGAATGCGGGAATATTGCTATCCCAAGGAGTTTACGGTGTCCGGCGACGCCTATATGTGGTCGATTTCAAGCGCCCACACAAAAGGGCGGCATCTCTGCACCCACTACGAAATTTGGTTTTTCGGGCCAGCGTTTGGCTCTGGTCAGAGAATCGCCACCGGCAGTCCTACCAAAGCCAAAATACGGTGCGGTCTAAGAAAAATCTATGATTATTACTACGGAGGGAACTCGAATGAAAACGATCCAGCTCACTTTTCTGTTTGAAGACACAGGCTTCTGCAAGGATGTGTTCCAATCTGTAAACCAGCCCTATTACTACTGCAACCGTGATACGGTTGATGGCACATGGTACACTTCTACCCCGGATGATTATCAAAATGATTGCCGCATCCGAAAGGATGTTATCATCGAGATCATCTCGGATGGGCAGGTGATCGCTCTGGATGGAAACGGGGACTTCGAGGGCAAAAAACCATTCATCCCCTTCTGTACCTTCAGGGAACGACTGGCACAAGAGTTCTTGGATAAGCACCCGGGACTACACGGCTATGAAGATATGAAGCAAAAGCTTCTGTTCTTGCCGGGCGGGGAGCCTTACTCCAGTCCGAGCAGTTGTCCAGATAACTGGATTTTTGCCCTTGATTTTGGGAATGAAACCGAACAGGTCCTGGAATCTGCCGACTGGATGGGCCGGGAGTACCACATCCTCGCTGTCCAGTACACGCACAAGCCCACCGGCTTTGTATTCACAAATTATCGTTTTCGGGCGGCGGTCCTCCAGCCGAATGCCTCCAGCCATGACCTTTTGCTTTATGATTGGCAGGAAGACCGCTGAAGGAGGTCGTTTATGGGAATATTGCTGATCCGAGAATTGAATGTTGATGGCTGCGGTGACTTTGCTGATGTACTGGTTCAAACCAATCAGCCGGTAACGCCAGAGCAGATGAAGGAGCTGCACCACGAACTGACACGCCTTAACAACGAACAGGAGTGTCCAGATACGGACGATGTGGTGGAAGAAGCCGTGAAAAACACTTTAGGCGAGACGGCCCGGTGTATCGGCTATGCCCTTCTGGAATATGGAGGGGGCGGCCACCCCTGCGATGAAAAATCCCGTTGACTGCCTTTACCGAAGCATCGGCAAGCATTTACATCAAGTCCAAAAGGAGAATCACTATGAATATATTGCATGATAAATCTTCTGTCAAAAGTTCCAGCGCAAAATGGATTGACCGGGGCTATGCCCGGGAAGATGTCCATTCTCTCAGGCTCCAATATGTCTACACCCCGGAGCAGCAGGAGGCAAACCGTCAGATTTGCGATGCCGGCCCTGATGAGGCGCATCGTAGGATCAGGCAGGCTGCCGAGTCAAAAAATGCTGTGATGGCCTCTGTCATGGCGGCCATTGCCAGGGAGTTTATCTGCTATCAGTATGAAGCTGAAGATCCGGCGCCTTACGGAAGTTCCCGTTGGGAACTGTTTTTCTGGTGCAACGACTTCAGCAATACGCTTCACGGCTATGGATTGTCTGGGCGGGATTACTCCTATTTCACACTGTCCTTCAACTCTGCCCAAACAGTGGAACAGCGGGTAGCAGTCTGCGGGCGTGTCCTGCAGTTTTTAGAAACCCGCTTTCATTCAAACCCTAATCTTGAGGTTGCGGTGCAGTACACCACATGGTACGACAAAGGAAAGATCAAAGCGGACGCCAAAAAGATGCAGCATCTTCTGGATGGCCGTCAGTACACCTATGGCACCAAGGAAGGCAAATTTGTTGTGGAGAACGGTCAGCTTCTCTTCCACCCCAAGTATGCCAAAAAATATAACTACCGTGTGGACGATTCTGATATTCTCACTATATGCTGGGAACTGGATCTGACGCCAAACATCAGTACAGCTCCGGCCCAAAGGCCAATGCCGGCCATGGGTAGGCAAGGGCCTATTACCTTCCCTTATGAAAAGTACGGCTCCACACATCCCATCCAGCTAAAGGTATCCGCCTATATGGACGGCAACCTGGCGATTGCCATGCACACATGGGAAAATGGCTATGCGGAGCCCTGGGCCTCTCTGACGGTCAATCTGGACGGGGAACGGGGGAAAGACTGCGCGTTCATCGATACCAATGGTGACGCCGATTTCCCGGTCTGGCTGATCCGCCACGGATTGGCTATCCCTACCGGGGCAACGCAGCGCAGTGGTTACTGTGAGTATCCAGAGTACCGCTTCCGGGCAGACCGCCTGCGTGAACTGGACCCGGAGGGGTACGCTGAATATCTATCATTGCAGGAAGGGAGGCGCAGCGCATGAAATACAAAAAAATCTATGAAGTTCTGGAACAGCGCCGTTCTAGCAGTCCCGACTTCCGCTATTCCGATTATAGCGGGTGGCGTTCCTACTATCGTTCCTATATGGATCGCCAGCGTCCACTTTGGATTGTAGCCGAAGACCCGTCCGCTGGCAGACGACTCTGGATTACTCAGGAGCGTTCTCAGTTGAGCATCACGGTAGGACCAATGGATCATGAGAGGCGAAATCACGGCCATGCTCATACCATTTCCTGTAGAAATCAAGCGGATATGTGTGCCACACTGTACAAGCTCTTTGAAAGCGCGGCGGGTGCCGCCTAATGTACGAATGACCCGAAATCTTTAAGATTCCAATAGGGCCGTCAAAGGCATCACCTCTTCCCCGCTCTCATACTGCGGGGACAGGCGCACAGTTTTATAACCATAACCAGGGGGCTGTCCTTGTAGTCCCCTGGTCTAGTTCACGGAGAGATTATGAAACCAATACCATTTAAAATGAAAGGAACCGAATATGCACTAACTGTTAAAATCGCCACCTATCCAGAAGGTAATCTTGCCATCAAACTCTATCAAGAGAGCTTCGGCCAGCTGGTCTTCTGGGACAGTCTGACCGTCAATCTGGGCGGTTTACGCGCCAAAGATTGTGGCTTTATCAACACCAAAACCACCGGCAAGCGGTATCATGCCTGGATCAAGCGCAACGGTTTAGGCGAGCGCACCGGGCAAGTACGGCTGGAAGACGGAACAGAATATGTGGAATACATCTTCAACACTCAAAAACTGAAAAAACTGGATCTGGACGGGTACACCTACTATTCCCGCCGGTTGAACGGCGAGCTTGGCAGACGGTATATGCGGTTGTATATCGCCCTGCGCCGGCTGGCAAAACACATACCAGGATTTCATTACACCGATTACAGCGGCTGGCGCCGTTTAGAGGGTTCCTCTGATACGCTTCCACTATGGATTGAGGCGGAAGACCCAGCTCATCACCGACATTTCACCTTTGAGCATCACGGAATCTCGCTGCGTACCATCATCACCGACTGCGATACCCAGACTGTGAAGAACAGCCTATATCTCCGCCGTGAGGACATGGCTGCTGAATTGCTGGCATTGTTCCAGGAAGAGCTTCCAGTCTACCAGCCCTGGTCAAAGGAGCGGCACTGGAAAAGCGACACAAGACATGATCCATCCCTTGCTCAAACATTTCAAGAAACTACCAATATTCGTCAAAAGGCAATGAAAAGAAAAACCGGAAGAAGGAGTAAAAAATTATGAAAATCAAATTATACCCCAAAGAATTACTGGAAGCCGCTTGGAAGCAAGACAAAAAGCTTTATGCTCATGGCGATGCAGCGGCCCCTCCCAAATGCCTGCGGTGTGGCGCTCCTCTGGCAACCCACCTGATGGTCAACGCCCTCAGTCGATACGCGGATGTGCAGATCTGTGAAGCCTGCGGCATGGATGAGGCCCTTCGGGATGCCGCCCATACGCCCCTGCCCCTTGTGGAATGGGATGCCGTCAAGTCTGGACACCTGAAGAAAAAAGCGGAAAAGTCCATCTGTTATCTGGTGCAGAACTGCACTTTTTCAGAAGTATTCAAGCACACCTACAAGCCTCCAATGCAGCTCATCGAACGCCCCGTCAACGAACTTGCTTATTCCCGTTCGGATTACGATGGATACCGCTGGTGGACAACCTGGCACAATGAGAGCGGCAAAAAGACGCCGCCAGAGTTGGTAAAAGAAACCGATGAGTTTCAAAATGCCCTATTCAAGTTGCCGGCCTTTAAGACGCTGGAGACCATGAAACGCTTCTGCCGATATGCCGAGACTACCAGTGATCCGACTGAATTTAACCTCTATTCTGAAACGGCACATTTGTACATCCGGATTCGGCTGATCACTCGGTTTCGGGATTACAACGCCTATATCTACTACTATGATAAGGCTGCCGCTGGAGAGGAGCAATAAAATTGCAATAAGCATTTTGCAGAGATTCTTTTCTGAGCGATCTGGTAAAAAGGAAATCGTGGTAGGGTAAGTTTTACCGCAGTGTGGCCTCACCTTTTCGGGTGAGGCCCACAGGTTATGTCGGAATAAGCGCACAGCAGCATCCAACTACTGCTGTGCGCTTGTTTTTTTCCTCTTAGTACATCCTGTTTGAATCCACGGGAAAGGCCCCGAGATCAAAAGGTCTCGGAGCCTTTCTCATAAATTCAAATTCGGAACAGTTTGATGGCTCGCATCAATGTAATGCACTGCTCCTGGTATAGATCCTCATCCAGCCGGCCGTCAATTACAGAATATTTGAGCAGTAAGGGCCGATACATATTCAAAATATCGGTAATTGACTCCAGATCACCTTCTTTTGCCTGAAACAACAGTTGTTCAAATATCATGTTTTTCCACCCCCTCAATACTTTTTCTCAACTTTTGAACAGCACGGTAATAGACTGCGGCTGCGCCTTTATAAGTCAGGCCTAGTCTTACACCAATCAAGTCAAAAGGGCAGCTGTCCAAAACATGCGACAGGAACACATACCGCTCGCGTTCATTCAACCGCTTGAGTGCATAGAAGAGCGCATTACTTTCGATCACATCCCATAGAGGAAGGCGCTCTGTAACCTCTTGTTCCAAAGTCTGTCCTGGGGTATAGGTTGTATCGGTCAGTATTTCACTGTTGCTGTATTGGTTGAGCATGTTCAGGTAATCGCGCCGTGTGCGTTTTACTGCCTGGATTAAGTAACCTGTAAATCTGATTTGTAGTTCTTCCTCTATCTGTCCATTATTTCGATACCGCATGGTCTTGTCCTCCAAATGTTCAAGAATTTTTGGGAATCTTGAACATTTGGAGGGGATCGGCACCGAACTAATGGGCGTCTTCGTGTTCTATATAAAACAACACAGCCGACCACACACCACAAAGGTGAGCAATCGGCTGTGTGATACACATAAAGAAGTCCGTCACGACTTCCGACGCCCGCAGGAGGAGGCTTGTCACTTGTCTTGTGATGTTCCCGCCCTGTCCTCCGAAAAGGGCGGCAGAAGAACCATATTCGATAGTAAACTGTGTGTCGAAATGTAAGCAGATGGGCGACGAACCTTTTTATGTGCATGGTTTTCAAACTTTCCATGCGCATTTGGCTCCTTGCCATCTGAACCGCACTTTGCACACGAACCTGCATTGCCCATTAGAGCGGGCAGCAGGTCTGCCAATGATCCAGGTTCAGTAATTTGATTTTTTGTAGAATTTTGTCGGGAATTAAAAGAAAAGGCGGCCTCATTCATTTAAGAATAAGACCGCCTAACGCAACTTGAAATTCCCTCTGCTATTTCGATTTTTAGTTTTCATACACATTCCTCCCGTTTTCGAAAATTGCCTATATGGTTAGAATTTATCTCCATTGTATTCGGTAAATCTGACCAAATTCTGACTAAGTTTTCACTTTTTCCATTTTAATTCCAATTTTCAACACGGCAAAAGGGAACAACCTTCATTGATCAACAAAGGCCGCTCCCTTTTACTTCTACTTCTCAAAGCGATAAGCATACCCATGCACAGTTTGAATCGCATTGATATTTAGTTTTTTCCGTATCTTGTAGATCCGGCTGGTGACGCTTTCGAGGCCGGAAGCAAAGTCATCAGACATTGCATATTGGTAAAGCTGCTCCCGGGTAAAGGTCCAGCCGGGGTGTAAGGCCAGATAATATAAAATATTGAACTCCATTGTAGTTAACTCCACAACTTGTTCATTTACATAGACCCTGCGTTGGTTTGGAGCAATACGCAAATTCCCATATTGCAGTACAGCTACCCCCGTCAACAGCTTCACCTC
>OBJQ01000049.1_pt1 | contig 121482 bp, 129 predicted proteins | sample 1519921 | NCBI WGS metagenome assembly OBJQ01 (sample SAMN04209244, study PRJEB22552) | human gut metagenome | biome: gut; material: feces | host: Homo sapiens | place: USA: Oklahoma
GATTATGATCATGAGGAAAAAACCAAAAGAAATTTTATCAGAAATGAGTTGATATATTTTGGAAAAAGTGTTAGGAGGAAAGAAAATTGAAAGCAAAAGAACACCTGAAAAAGATCAAAGGGACCATTGATGTAGAGAGATGTCTTTACATACTACTGTCAAAAAGGTTCTATTCTATGTATTTAATGGAAGTATACAGAATAGAACCTAAATATGAATGATTAAATTCACTAGAAACAGAATAATAGAAAATAAGGAGGCTGTCAAGTCTTCTTATTTTTTTACTCAAAAAGAGTTGCTTAGATAAACGGAAAGAGAAGATTGAGAAAAGAAATAATTTTTGAAAAAAACAATAAAAAAATATAATAAATCCTCTTTTTTTGAAACCTGAATTGTACAACTTACGTATTGATACAAAAACAAAATCAGGATTCTTACGAATGAAGGAAAGAACGTTATTAAAACAACTACAGAGAAAAAACGAAAAGGCTTTAGAAGAGATTATGAAGAAATATGGAGCATATGTTACTACGATTTCAAAAGAAATACTTGCCGGAAAAGGTACGAAAGAAGATGTGGAAGAAGTAGTATCAGATGTGTTTATTTCTTTATGGAATACTGCTGAAAGAATTGATTATGAAAAATACACCAGTATTAAGGCCTATATAGGTATGATTGCAAGGAATAAGGCAAAAGATAAGATACGTGCAATTAAAAGTTGGAATCTGGAACTTTATGATGATGTGCTTCTAATTGATAACCAGGCAGAAAGACTCATGGAGCAAAAGGAGCAGCAGAGGATCATTCAGAAACTTCTTCAGCAATTGAAGCCGATGGATCGGGAAATCTTTCTTTTATATTATTACAGATATTTTAAAATAGAAGAAATCGCAGTACAACTTAATATGAATCCGCAGACCATAAAGACAAGACTTCGAAGAGGCAGGAAAACTTTACGTAATGCTTTGCGTGAGGAGGGATATACTGTTTATGAAAATAAAGATTAGTGAGATGCTGGATAATTCAGTTGAAATTTTAACAAAGGAAAAAGCGGACATAGATAATCTTAAAGATATTCAGGATATGGTATATAAAAAGATCATTCGTCAAAAAAAACATTCATATTTTTTAAAATCAGTGGCAGCAGTTGGTACAATCTGTTTGGTAACAGGCAGCATTGTTCTGGCAAAAACCCTTTTGGCTCCAGGTGGGAAAGTTGAAAAAGCAGAAAACTTGGAAAAGGAACATACACTTTATGAATCAGATACAGAAGAAGGGAAGATAGCAGTTGATATTCAAACAGAATTGCTTGATAAAGCTTATCTATATCAAAATGATATTCCTATTGCGAAACATATTTTAGAAATACAGACTGATTTTTATGGAAATAATCAGCAAATATATGTAGAAAATGGTACAATGCTGATTTTACAGGATCACGGTAAGGGGATTTTTTTGGAGGAGGATGAAAAAGCTAAAATAAGTGTTAGTCAGGAAAATATGGAGAAACAACCTAGCCATACATTTGAAATAGGATATATTGAAAACGGAAAGCCGTTTAAATTGGACACCGTTGCGGTAGAACAGTATGAAGTTTGGGTGGAAGGAGGAGATCAAAAAGAATATTTTCCGTATTTTAAAAATATATCTAGTGATCGAATTATTCTTAATTATCAAATAGCAAAGGAGAGTGGAGAAAATGAAGAAAATAAAAAAAGTGGTAGTGATGTTGGCTCTTTTGGGTATGACAACAAGTAGTATTTCTGCACAGGCGGCGGAATCGCAATCAAACAATACGTATCAGCAAAATGAAAGAATGGGGATTTCAAGTACAACATTGAGTGCAGGAGAAACCATCAATATTATTGATAACGATGGAATGGCATTTTATGTTCCGGGTGGGGCTAAGATAAGTTTTTCCATTAGTCTGAAAACATCAGGAAATGTTGAAATGGGATATAAAAATTCAAATGGTGTCAGGACAAAGAAGTATAGTGGATCTGGAAAAAGCCATAGCACTACTTTCACAATTGGAAGCACGGGATATTACAAATTTTATATAACCAATAAATCTTCTGGTACAATTACCATTACAGGAGGGAGCTTAAATTTTTAAATGAGAATAAAGAAAAAAATATGGATGATCATAAAATGGATTTTAGTCGTTATAATTTTGATTTTTTTACTGGGAGTTGTATGGAATGCAATTTGTAAGAAAGTAGATGAACGGAAAATGCAGAATGCATATGGTGACAGTGTACAAGTAAATGGTAAAAATATGGTTGTAGAGATTGTGGGAGAAAATCATGATGGACCACCAATCATATTGTTGCCAGGTTTAGGAGAACCGTCTCCTATTTTAGAATTTAGACCATTAGCAAGTGAGTTATCTAAAAAATATGAAGTGATTACGATTGAGCCGTTTGGATATGGATTATCCGATAGCACAAAGCGTAAGCGGACGATTGAGAATATTGTAGAAGAACTTCATGAATGCATAAAGAACTTAGGCGAAGAGGAATATTATCTTATGGGGCATTCCATATCTGGGTTATATACTTTATATTGGAGCCAGATATACCCGGACGAAATCAAAGGAATCATAGGAATTGATCCATCCGTTCCCAAAATGACAAGTAAAGAAAACAATCCTTTCCCAATCAGTGTGCAGTTACTCAATCAAATATCTGCATATACTCAGAAGATAGCCAATATAAGCGGAATTACAAGGCTGCTTTCCATGAATGATCCAAAGAAAGTTGTGTATGCAGATTTTCAGTATCCATATTCAGAGAAGGAATGGGAAGTTTTCAGTATGTTAACATTAGATAAAGGTTATAACTCAACAGTTATGACAGAAATGAAAAATCTTGAAAAGAGTATGGAAGCAGTAGAAAATATGAAGATTCCAAAAGAAATACCAATACTGCAGTTTGTTTCAAAAGAGAATTGCAGAACTATGCCGCAGTGGGAACAGCTACATAGGGATATTATAGCAGATAAAGAAAATGGAGAAGTGATTTTACTAGAAGGATCTCATTATTTACATTTTGAACAAAGATCGGCTATTGTCCAAAAAACGATACAGTGGATAGAAAATAGGTAAATATTCTGATTTTTATAGAAATAATTGTTCAAATGGTTCCGTATGTTTGCAATGCACTGTATATCGTGATAGAATAATAAAAAAATAAAGGAGTGGTGTTTGAAAATGGAATCTACGTGTAAGCCTAAAATTGTTTCATCGTTATTGAGAGAGTCCGGAAAGGGAAAACTTGATTTTTCACATCCCTTTCAGCGAAAAGAAGGACAATGGACCAGATATATGGAATCATTGGAAGTGGATTCTCTGCTAAGAGGATATTCTATTAATTTGGTATATGTTTGGAAGAAAGATAACAAAAACTATGTGATAGAGGGCAAGCAGAGAATTACTACATTGCAGAAATATAAAGGGGATAAATTCCCACTTTCTAAAAAACTTGATCCGGTTATAGTTGATGGAGAAACATATGAAATTGCAGGGAAAAGATTTTCTCAATTAGATGAAGTTGTACAAGATAAACTGTTGAATTCAGAAGTTCTGATTTTTGAAATGTGGGATTGTACGGAAAAAGAAGTAAGAGATATGTTTGTGCGTCTGAACAGTGGAAAGCGTTTAAATGGAGCCCAGATCCTGACAGGTCTTTTAAATATTGATGTGAGTACAGAACTTTATAAAATTATGGAGCATCCATTTTGGGCAAAGACAGGAATTACAAAAGGTGATATTAAGTCAGATAATATGCGCAAAGTGGCCTGCCAGATTTTGATGCTTATTTCCGGATATGAATATACTGCTTTTGATCAGAAAAATATTGAAAAATATGTTGAAGTATTGAATAGCGATTCAAAGGAAAGCATACATCTCATTGGACATGCATTAGACGTACTTGATAAGTTAGACGAAAAGGTTACAGATAAAATTGATAAGATGAAAAAGCTGTCCATTCCAATGGTAGTTGCAGCAATGGATATGGTGTACGGAGACGAAGCAAAAGAAGATGCGTATCTGTTATGGGTGAAAGAGTTTTTTGATAATTATGATAAGCAGGAAAAATACCTGGAATATTGCGGAAGAAGTACAGATAAAGGCGAAAATGTAAGAGGACGTTGGGAAATTTTTTCACAGGCAGTAGCAGAGTAAGAATGATCATGCCCCACGAGATTTCTTTTATTAAAATTCATATATCTAAATATAGTACGTAAATATTGACACATGCTATATATTGTGGTAAAGTGAAAATGAATTAACATTTATACTCATGTAAGTGAAAGATGAGTACAAAAATTTTTTCCGATACAGAATCGGAAGCAAGTTTTGGAACAGGTGGCTGTTTCGGCAAGAAATAAAGAGTTATCAGGCATTTAGAATGAAGATATTCTAGGTGCCTTTTTTATTTCAATTAAATAAAAAGGAGGATAGTATTACGCCACAAAAAAAGAAGAATAGGAGGAAAATCATGAACCAAGAGTATTTAAAAGGAATCCACAGTGAGGTGTGCAGCAGAGAGGCAATTATTTTTCAGGCTACGGAAAATAACATTATCAGTTTCCTGAAGAACAGTTTATTTGCAGAACGTTCTGAAATCAGGACACTGGACGGAAAACGGTTTTTAACGACGATAAAAGGAAAATGGATCGATATCTGTCCTGATAGAATTTATCTGGAAGAAAAGTTAAAACCGCTGATTTTAGCTGTGAAGGAAGGGCGAAAAATGCTACTTCCATTAAAACAGATCAAGGTAGAACAATTAGAAGGATATCGTCCGCCGATACCTGATTGGAACTATTTTTTCTGGCTAGGGTGCAGTGATGAAGAATACGAGAACTTCAGAAAGCAGCAGAAACCAAAAACAGTTATGTATGAGGCTTTCGGAGAGAAATTTCCAATACAGTTAAAGGTGGATAAGTATTCGATTACTGGAAATCTGGCGATTGAGATGGTGAACTGGAAACACAGGTATCCGTCATCATGGGCTGCTTTGACAGTTGATTTGAATGAGGTGTGTGAAAAAGATTGTTCTTATGTTGATACAAACCATCATGGAAGAAAAATATTGTCATGGATTATAGAAAATGGATTAGGGGAACTGACAGGACAAAGAAATAGGAGTGGATACTGTACTTATGAGAAAATACGTTTTTATCCGGAAAAATTAAAGGATTGTGATCCCGAAGGTTACCAGAGATATAAAATAAAATTTGAAGAAACATAAAAAGGCTGCATAGTAGAGATGTTATCAGAGAACAGGAGGAATCAGGATGAGAAACTATCAAGATGAACAGAATAAAAATTATGAGAATACAAAACAAATGTTTGAAGCGTGTCGAAAAGATGTAGGCGATTCTAAAAAAGCGAGAAGAACCATGCCAATAGTTGATGATGAGATTTGCTTTGCAGATATTCCGGAAAATGGAGTGTGTATTACGTCACAATTTGAAAATGGGCTTTGCGGAGAGATTATCTGGTGCCGAAGTGGAGAAGATGTTTATATGCTGCACAGCAGTATCCGTCTGGCAGATCATACTGTCTGGCTTCAGATGGACAAGAAAGGTAACAGCGAGGCACTGCATTTAAAACTGCTTTCAAAAGAAGGAAATGAAAAGGTACAGCAAGATGAGTTTCAGGGGCTTTATATTTCACCGCGTATGCAGGTGAAACGGTTTTATGAATATTGTTTCTGGCCAAATTATATAAGAGGCAAAAGACCGGCACAAGAGAATAGCCTGAACTTATACGAAATTTTAAAAAGAATTGTGAAATGCATTGGTTCTGATTTTCAGTATGATTTGGAAACAATGCAGATTTAGGATGTGACATTTAGAATGAAAATTCCAAGTGTCTTTTTTTGTACCTATTTGGCAGGAAAGAATTTTCCTGCCAGAATTTAAAGAAGGAGACCAATTATGAACGAACTTATTATGACAGGATATGTTGCTACAGAGCCTGAAATCAATGAATTTAAGAGAAAACGGCGCAGGAATAAGAAAACACCTCAATATGGTCTGGCTGCAAATTTTCGTATTTCTGTAAAGCGTTCTTTTAAGAAAAAAGATGGGAAAAAATATGACTATTTTTCCTGTTCAGCTTTTGATAAATCCGCTGAATATATTGAAGAGTACATTGAAGAAGGCGATTATATTGGAATACATGGAACACTTTTAAATGACAATTACGAAAATGACGATGGAGATATGGTGTATAAGGATAAGATTACAGTGCTCCGGATTGAACTGCTTAGAAAACGAAATGACGAAGAGGAAGGATATGATTACGAGGAAGAGTCAGAGGACGACGATTATGATGATGAAGAATATGAAGAAGACGACTACGAGAATGACTATGAAGATGATGAGGATGAAGAAGAGGAATTGGATGAAGAAGAGTACGCAGAGGAAGAAAAAGGATATCGTAGAAGTGTAAGAAAACCCAATAGAAATACGACAACCTCGTATAAGAGAAGCAGCAGGCAAAAGAAAACAGCGCCTAAAAAAAGATCCGAGCAGAGAAAAAGAGAGAAAGAAAATTCAGAGAGAAGAAAGCGACAAGGAAAGAGAAGTGCACCGGAGCGAAAACGCGGTGATAGTAGAAAACGTAACCTGGTGGATGAAGAATTTGAGCGTGTACAGGAATCCGAGTATAACAATTATGGATTTGACTAAAAATAGAAGCATTTTTAACAGAAAGGAACTTGTGCTGTTATGAGTAGTAAATGGAAATACTTTGTCAAAAAGTATCAAAATTTTTGTATTGCTTCGGGGATTGTAGGATTTCTGTTAGCCCCATTTTTATGGCCGTTTTTCCTCGCAATTCTGGTGAATACCTTGTCCCTGACAGTACCAGTTCTGCTGGTGTATTTGGTGATTCGCCAGCTGAAAAAGAGGCCAGAAGGAGCAGAAAAAGAAACATTTAAAGAGGTAGCTCAAAATAGGAAAGAAAAAGCAGAGGCAGCTGAAGAACAGTCTTTGAAAAGGGCGGCTCCGGTTGTGAAAGCTCCCAAACAGGAACAGACGGTGAAAAAGAAAATGGAAAAAGAACGGAGCCCAAGTGTTTCCGAAGAATTGAATGAAGCAGAGAAAGTAGCAAGAAACTGGTATATCATGGAAGGAAGAGAAAAATTTCATCATATTTCCATGAAGCTGGCATCAGAAGGAGTCAACTCTTTTTCCATAGGAAAAGACGGGTTGTGCAGTATCCGAACCGAAAAAGGGTTTCGCAGAGTTGCAGCAATTCGGGATTTTCCAGCTCAAAAAATGTTGGTCATCAAAAAAGAACTGGAAAAAGAAGGGATTTACTATGTAAAACTTTCTGGACGCTATATGTGGGTTACAAGGAGGGAATAGCTTGTTAGAGTGTAGATACGCTTCTTCCATCTATTATAATCAGGAAAACGGATATACTGTGGCGGTATATGAAACAGAAGATGAAATTCCAGAAGGGAAGAAGGAGATTGGGAAACAGCAGTTTATAGCAGTTGGCTGCGAACTGCCAAGAAATGAAGGGTTGGATATATCCTTAAAAGGACAATGGAAAGAATCAGAACGGTATGGAAAACAGTACCATGTGGCTTCTTTTGAGATTCAGATGCCAACAACGGGAGAAGGGGTGAAAGCGTACCTTTCTTCCGGATTGATCAAAGGGGTTGGACCTATTATCGCAGAAAGGATTGTAGACCGGTTTGGGAAAAATACCTTCTATGTCTTTGAACAATGTCCAGAACGTTTGCTTGAAATTCCAGGAATTACACAAAGAAAGCTGGATAGTATTTTAGAGGGGTACCATAAAAGCGAAAATATCCGTCAGCTTTCTCTTTTTTTATCTTCTGCGGGTGTAACACCAAAGAAAATAGAAAAAATTCAGGAACATTTTGGACACAAGGCAGTCAGCATTATCAAAAAAGATCCCTTTCGTTTGTGTGAAATGGAAGGTTTTGGATTTAAAACGGTTGATCCGATAGCCAGGAAGGTCAAACATTTTCAGGCAGATAATCCTTTACGGATAAAAGCAGCTATATTATATGTTTTAAAAGAAGCAGAAGGGGAAGGGCATCTCTATTTAGAGGTGCCTGAAATTTTGACAAGAACAAAATCATTATTGTTTCGAGGAGATAAAAGAGGTCATGTCACAGAACGGAAAATACGTGATGCAGGGAATTCGCTTATTAAAGATGACAAGGAACTTGTCTGCAGCTATACGAAAATTTATTCTAAGAAAAATTATGAGTCGGAACAAAAAGCTGTTATACAACTTGCGGCGCTCAGCCGATATCCGATAAAAAGATATGATGTAGAAAAATGGATTTCCGGTTTGGAATCGAAAGAAAACATACAATTAGCGGAAAAGCAAAGAAAAGGGATTGAAATGGTTTTTCAAAATCCAGTTTCCATTATAACAGGAGGACCTGGAAGTGGTAAAACAACCCTGCTGCGTTTTATTGTTATGATACAGGAAAAATTGAATATGGATAGTATGATTTTACTGGCGGCCCCTACCGGAAGGGCAAGACAGAGAATGTATGAGGCAACGGGGTATCCGGCACTGACGATACATAAAAGTATCGGGCTTACAGGAGCAGAAGGGGAAGAGGCATGGAATGCTGGAGAGATGCTTTGTGATGATTTGATTATCATTGACGAGTGCAGTATGGTAGATATGCATCTGTTTACCAGCCTGATGCTGAAAATAAAGGCTGGAAGCCGGATCGTTTTTGTAGGAGATAAAGATCAACTGGAATCAGTAGGTCCTGGCAATGTGTTTAAAGAACTCATTGATTCCGGAGTCATTCCGGTTACTGTTTTAGAGCAATGTTTCCGGCAGGAAAACCCTACTATTTTGGAGAATGCGATAAAAATCAACTGTGGGAAACAAAATCTGGTATATGATGACAGTTTTTCTTTTGTAGCAGCACATGATGATGAAGAAGCTGCGAAAAAGATTGTGAAAATTTTTGATACGGAGTGGAATCAACAAGGGAAAAATGTAAATGCAGTTCAGGTATTAACACCTTTAAGGGAGGATACAAAGGTAAGTGCCAATGCCTTGAATATAAAAATCAAAGACAGGATCAATCCATACCAGAGAGGACAGCAGGAAATCAAAAGTGGAAACAAAATTTTTCGGATACAGGATAAAGTGATGCAAACGAAAAATGAAGATGAAATTTCCAATGGAGATATCGGGATTGTACGAAAAATAGGAAAGGTGAATGGCAAGAAATACATGGAAGTGGATTTTGGAGAAGAAAGGGTTATGCGATACCAGGAAGGAGAATCTTGGAACCTTGTTCATGCGTATGCAATTACTGCCCATAAGGGACAAGGATCAGAATATCCAGTAGTCATCATTCCAGTTTTGTCATGCTTTCGGCGGCATACTTTAAAGAGAAATCTATATTATACTGCGATTACAAGGGCAAAAAGAAGAGTCATTCTTGTTGGAAGCAAACAGGCATTTTCCCAGGCAATACGGGCAGGAAGATCGAAAAAAAGAAATACGTTACTATCCTATCGGTTAAAAAAAGCATTTGCGGAGTTTTGGGATAAGAATGAAGCGGCGTAAGAAAATAGCAGGAAACTATTTGTAAAATTAAGAATAGTTATGATAGGGAAGGAAAAATAAACAGTCCTTCCTTATTATACTGATTATATGGAAGAATGATACAGTGAGAAAAATGTCAAAATTCTTGAATAAAAAGAAAATATTCATGTATAATAGTGTTAAGAATAGCAACAATATTGTTGACATGCAATGGTTGGTTTGTTAAAATTATAAACATATATTTAGGAGGGTAAGCATGAAAGAATTTAATGGAGAAAAGTTTTGCAAGGATATTATTGAATTAAGAGGAACAGATTCACAATCAGCATTTGCAGAGAAACTAGGGATTAATAGATCAACATTGTCTTTGTTGGAAAACGGGAAACAGATTCCAACACTTGAACTTTTTAACAAATTGTGTAATTTGGCGTCAAAAAGTACGGAGGAATATTTTAAAGAAACAACAAAGGATTCCTTAGTATATTTAATGGGAAGTCTTGATGAGGCTGATAAGGTGAAAATTGAAGAGATGGCTGAACGCATTCGCATTAAGGAGAAATATGAGAGGTTAGCGAAAAGGAGTAGTTATGTCGGATATTAATTATAAAGAATTATTTGAACACTATTACCAGAAGGATTATGATTTCAATACATCTTCTTTGTCAGCGGAGCAAATTAAAGATATTAAGCAGACAGCACGGCAGATGAGGGTGGACTATGCATTAGCGCCAATGGGAACTAGTATCTTCAACTGGATATTAAACCAGAATAGTAACATAAGATTTGAATTGGTGCCATTTGATTCTGAAAATATTGATGGTATGCTTTATGTGCCAACAACTGGAAAGGATTGTGCATATATCATATTGAATGTAAATAAGCCATTGATTAATCAGATTTTTACGGCTGCTCATGAATTTTATCATTATATCAAAGATTATAAAAAATTTAGAGAAACGCCGTATATCTGTGATTTTAATAAGCTGAAAGATATAAATGAGATGTGTGCAAGCCGGTTTGCGGCAGAACTATTATTGCCAGAAGAAGCACTGCTAAGAGAAATCAAAGATTATTTGGTGAATATGAAAATTCCAGATACCAGTAAAATGACCTTTCATCAGTATGCGACTTTGATGATTTTTTTAACAGTAAAATATCAAATGCCATTGAAAGCTGTGATTTACAGATTGGCAGAGGAAGGATACATTAAAAATATCGAAGAATATATTAAAAATTATGAATTCATAAAAAATGTGTTAAGGGAGATTGAGATATTTAAAAAACGTGTTGAAGAACTTTATAAAAAAGAAAATAATTATGTTCTTCCGTATAGTTCCACATATGTAGATATGGAAAGGGCCTTTTCTACAGGGAATGCATCAAGGGAAGAAATTCTGGAAGATGCTAAAAAACTTGAATTGGATATGAAATTAATTGATGATATTCTTGCGCAAGATACGGAAGAAGATGACGAAGAAACAGATGATGAGGAACTCTTTGCCTTGATTCGTGCAAAAAGGGGGTAACTACAGATGATAACACCATTGAAAAGAACTCCTTTGCATGATTTGTTGAATAAACCCGTTTTATTCGATGCTAATATTTTCATGGTGGGAATTGAAGATAGAATATCTAATAAGAATTGCTCTTTTGAAAATATGAAACAATTGTATATACAGCCACTTTTTGAGAGTTTCACAGATATTTGTATCCATAATGAAGTATATAAAGAATTAGATGAGAATGCAAAAAAGATGGTTGATACATATATAGGGAAAAATGTTACAATCGTAAAAGAAGATGGAGTGTATGGAATAGATCCATTGTATACGACGATTTTTAACCATATTGCAGGGCATGAACTTGTGAATTATAAACGAGGAAATTCAAAAGACAGAGGGGAAGTATACAGTTTAGCTTATGCTGCATACCATAAGATGAACTATTTTTGTTCCAAGGAAATTATGGTAGATAATATTGCACACGAACTGAAGGATTTACAGGATATTGATATTATTACATTTGATATTATTGTTTTAGCAGCGTATATTTATTATGTACATAAAAACGATTCTTCAAATACTAAAGGATTAAAATCTATTTATAAAAGGTATTGTGCAGATGTTATCAAAAGGCACGGATTGCCGAAAACATTAAACGAATATATTAAGGCATCATTAGAGTATTTATAAAGAGGACTTTGACAAAAGAATGATATGCTTCAGGTATTTTAAAATTATTAGAAGTTTTTCTGTATTCGGATCGTGAAGTAAAGGAAAAGAAAGAGATATTAGAGAATGATTTTTCAATTGAAATGACAAAGACATTAGAAGGTGTCTATGTGTAACCTGAGTAAAGGCGTTGAAGAAAAAGGAATTCAAAAAGGAATCCTTCTTTCAATTAGAAACCTTATGGAAACAATGAGGTGGCCGGTAGAACAGGCAATGGAAGGACTGAAAATTCCTGAAGAAGAAAAGAGTAAATATTTAGAAGAATTGAAAAAGGGATAAGAATTCAAAATATGTAACTTTTAAATAAGCTAGAGTGAAAATAAAATTTCTCCGGCTATGAAGAAAAGTCTGTAAATAGGCATTTCTACGATAATCAAGGACGAAAAGTTTGCGTAGAATCAGCCTTTGTCCTTTGATTTATGTATAATAGTTACAAAATCGAGGGACAAATAATAGGACACATTATAGTATCTTTCATACTATAAGTGCTGTGCTCGCAAAATAGGATGTTGCTTTTAAACGTTACCAAGGTACGTTGAGACATTTCAATAAAAACTATATCAGTGCAGAAATATTTCCAAGAAAACTAGTACGAAAAATCGTAAAGGTAGAAAAAATCTGATATGCCAGTGATTATGACACGTTTTATATCGCCTCCAAGGCAGTAACAATCCGACAGATTAAAACTGTGGGAATACTATTGAAATTTGGGAAAAATATTTAGAAATGGAATAAAGCTATATAAATAAAAAGTAAAGCACGAGAGTGAGAATCAGCATAGGTTCATACTCTTGTGCTTTTTTGATTTACTTGGAAATGAAGAGAAATTTTCAGGTAAATCAAAAATATCGTGAATATCAGATGTGTTCTATATAGAAATATGCTACACTACCGAAAAAAGCGTGGAGGGCAAAATCATGAATTATAATGAGTAGGTAAAAAAATATCTGGAATATTGCGAATTTCGGAAAGAGTTAGACTGGAACACCTTGAAAGCGTATAGAATTGATTTAAAATAGTTCTTTGAATTTACCCAAGAGGATATGCCTGAAAAAGATAAAATAGCTTCTTGTATAATTCAAAGTATAGAGAGTAAATAATTTTACAAAAATAGATACCTAAGTTAAACTGTCATTGCTGACCGGCCAGTTAGCAAATGAACAGAATAAGGAAGGTATCTACAAATGAATTCTACACAAAACAAGAAGATTGAGCAAGTAAAAGAAACAACAATGATCGTTGGTATTGATGTTGGAAGTGAAAAGCATTATTTCAGGGCTTTTAACTGGAGAGGCATCGAGCTTACTAGAAAGCCTGTACCGTTTTCAAACTCTATGGAGGGATTCAACAGCTTTTACAATACAATAGTGGAGCTGATGCAGAAAAGTGAACTTGAAGAGACACTGGTAGGAATTGAGCCAACAGGCAATGCAGATCTTGAATGCAGCAATGAGAAGCATCGGATTAAAAGTAGGTCTTAGAGAAGCCCGAATGGAGATTCAGGATCTGATAGAGGATTATGAACTCCAGACAAAACGTCTTGAGAGGATCAATGACCTGATCAAAGAACTGTGCCAGCAGATCAAGTATGCGAATAAGTTGCTTGAAATAAAAGGCATAGGAATAACAACGGTAGCTGGTTTCATAGCAGAAGTTGGAGATATCACGCGCTTCGATAACACGAAAGAACTTCAGAAACTGGCAGGATTAGAACTGGTGGCAGATAGTTCCGGTAAGCACAACGGAAAGACCAAGATAAGCAAAAGAGGGCGCAAGCGACTCAGATATCTTCTTTTCGAGGCTGCTATATCGGTAGTTGGAAAGAATGAAGAATTCAAAGAAATCCACAGGTATTACACTACCAGGGAAAAGAATCCATTAAAAAAGATGCAGTCACTGATAGCTGTAGCTTGTAAGCTGATAAGAGTATTCCATGTGATCCTTACAAAGGGAGTCAGCTATGATGCATCAAAGATGCTGGAAGATATACGGCATCCAGGAGTGCAGTTAAAGGCTGCGTAATTCAATAACAAGAAACAACCATAATGATTACAGGAAGCGTCCACCGAAAGGTGCTGCAATCGGAGTGTTTGGATCAGTAATGAAAGTACAAAGAATGAGCTGGTAGCCGGCAGGAATTTTCTCCAGAGGGCATGACCCTGATGAATAGCTAAGCTGGCACCCTGGTTATGGATAGGCAGAACGAAGGAAGTGGGGACCCGCCGCAAGGAGGATGATCCTGTTGGACATGAGAGGTGAGCTGCCATATAGGGATGGGTATACATCGAGGCCATTTAGAACGGATAGTGATGACGTTTTATTTGGTGTACCCATTATTACTATATATCTGCCCTGTATGAGTTAAAGATCACTCCATAACCTTAGTTCCATTCAACGATAGGTATCAAAAAGTATTGAATTTATTGAAAAAAACACTTGATTATATGGAGAGCTTAGTTTATTGTGCTTCCAAAAAAGAGATAGCATAAATAACGCTCCCGAAATTCGAATCACTTTCTGCTGATTGTTCTAATTTTAATTTTTCAAGGTACAAATAAAATCATATATTTTTAAAGTGTCTTTTGACACCCTAATCATATTAGACAAATAAGTGCTAAAAAAGAACGAGTTTCTTCTTGTTTATGAATTATGACATAATTTAATATTAGTACAATGAATATATACAAGGAGGAAAAGAATAAAAGTGAAAACTAGAAAAGAAACATCTAATAAGTGGTTAATTTTAGTGATTGTTGTATCAATGACTTTTATGGCCACCTTGGATTCTAGCATCGTGAATGTCGCTTTACCGGTTATGGCAAAGGAGTTAAAATGTTCGATGATTGCAATAGAATGGGTGGTTGCGAGCTATTCTATAATTATTTGTGGAACAATATTGTTCTTTGGTAAATTAGGAGATATTGTAGGTAAAGAAAAAATATTTCAATTAGGATGTATTGGCTTTATTATCGGATCTTTATTATGTGGAATATCCCAGTCATTTACTATGTTAATAATATGCAGATTTATTCAAGGAATTGGTGGAGCTGCGTATATGGCGAATAACCATGGAATTATTACAGAAATCTTCGAGCAAGAGCAAAGAGGAAAGGCTTTAGGAATTTTAACAACGGCAGTTGCATTGGGGACAATGATAGGTCCGCCTGTCGGTGGACTGATAGTCTCCCTGCTTGAATGGCATTATATCTTTTTAGTTAATATCCCTATAGGAATTGTCATCTTAGCTTTAAGCGTTAAGATTTTTATAAAAAAGAAGATTGAATTTAATATTCAGCATCTAGATGTAATAGGAGCTATTTTACAATGTGTTGGAATGATTTTATTTTTCGGTGCATTTATAGTATCACAAGAAAAGGGATTAGAAAATAAGAGTGTAATTTTGGCAGTGGTAGTTTCAGTATTTTTATTTATTATTTTTGGGATTGTAGAAAAAAAGCACTCGAATCCATTAATTGAATTAGGAATTTTCCGCAATAAACTATTTTCTATTAATTTAGTTTGTGCTTTTTTATCTTTTACATGTATAGCAGCTTCTACTATTTTATTACCATTCTATTTTCAATATACTTTGAAATTGTCTGCTTCTGTTACAGGATTTTTATTAATAGTATCTCCGGTGGTATTAGCTCTTTTTTCTCCTTTATGTGGGTCTATTTCGGATAGAATAGGCAGAGAAAAAATGTGTTTAATTGGATTAACGGTTATGGCTATTGCTTTTATTTTATTATCAACTTTAAAGACAAATAGTATAGCGATAATAGTTATGCTATTTATGGGATTGATGTCACTCGGTCAAGCACTATTCCAACCAGCAAATAATGTATTAGTTATGTCAAATTGTCCACGTAATCAGCTGGGGGTAGCGGGAAGCATTAATTCTTTAGTAAGAAATTTAGGACAAATAGTTGGTATAACTCTTTCTACAACAGTCTTATATGTTTTTATGAGTTACAAATGTGGATATAAAGTATCTGGCTATACTTTTGGGCAAGATGAAGTTTTTGTATATGGCATGAAAAGAGTATATATTATATTGTCAATCTTATGTTGTGTGGGTGTAATTGTGAATTTAATTAGAGTCCTTAAAGTTAGTAAGGTAGAGTAGACAAATGGAAATGGAGTGGTAGCATTTGAGTAGAGTCGTAAAGCTCACCGAATCTATGATATTATCAAGGCATAGATTTGATAAAAAACACAATATGAAAAATTATTTAAAGAAGAATCATTGAAACTTTCTGGCAAAATTAGAGTAAAAGCAGTTACTACTCAATTAGGCATACTCTACTACACGTTGTATAGTTAGTGTAATAATCGAAAAAATACGAAGCCAATTTGGACTGTAGGAATCTTGGAAAACCAGTCAAAGATATTTTCCTTTCAGCAGAGATACAATTCATTCTAGCTGAATATCCATATAATAATAATTGTGGTATCCCACAGATACAATTAGAAGTTGTTGATTCATAGATGATTATTCTTCTATGGATCAACGCCGTATAAAATTGAAAGCATGATTTTAGTATCTAAGTTTCACAAAGTTTTTTAGTACCGAAATTTAGAAGGGGAAATTCCATATTTCTTTTTAAATACACGACTAAAATAATTCAAATCATTAAATCCACAATTCATAGCAATTTCTGTTATATTCATAGAGTCTGTTTTTAGTAATTCTATAGATTTTCTTAAGCGTATTTCATTAATATATTCTACAGGAGTTCTTCCCGTTATTTGTTTAAAAATTCTCGAAAAATAATATGTGCTAACATGAGCAATTTCTGCGAGCTCAGCTGTTGAAATTTCATGTTTGTAATTATTTTCTATATAATCATATATTTCATAAAATCGTTTTATGGTATTGATTTTATGAGTAGCCTGCCTAGGCGTTACAAATCTGTCTACATAGTTTCTCATTAATAACACCATTAGTGTGTATAATGAGGATTTAATGGCTAATTCATATCCGATTTCTTTGGAGTAATATTCATGAATAATACTATCTATGCAGGAAGAGACAGTTTGATCATTTCTAATTAGATTTTTAAAAAGAATCAGATTTTCAGAGAATGGTGCCAAGTATTTTGTTTGGCATAAGTCAATTTGGTTGCTGAACAAAAAAGGAAGATCAATTCGTATTAGATAAAATTTGAAGTTGTCATCTTTACTCTCCAAATAGTGAATCTCACGACTATTTATTACTATTATATCTTTAGAGCAGATATCATAGTCTTTAGTTTCACATCTTATATAACCTTTTCCAGAGACAATATAAAAAATTTGCAAATGTTCATGCCAGTGTTCTTTGAAATTATGCCCGTATTCCCATGAATCAGATAAACCAATGTCTATAGAAAAATTGGGATTAGGCATATCTTTACTGTAATAATTTTTTTTGTCTTTCATATTTATATCCATTCCTTTCACTTCGCTCAGCCACAAAACGTTATGAAAATGGTTTCAATAACGAGTATTTTGTGTTATAGTGAATCTAATAATTAGGCATTCCGGTATCAATAGCTGATGCACCAACCGTTAAGTGTTGATATGAAGATTTTCTTTTCTCAAGGCGGGAATACCGTAAATTAGGTTCACTATGTGAGCCTTTTTTTATGTCTTGTTGTAAGTTTTAACTCAGTTTACTATTTTGCAATCTTAATCTTCCAAGTAAATAATTTTTTGACTTATTATATCATATACAACAAAAAAATACTACTTTAAAGCAAAATAATTCTAGTGAAATGATATCATTTTAAAGTAGTATTTATTAAGAAATATTTTAAGATTAGGAGGAAAATTTATGAATACAGTAGAGGAATATATTCACAAATTAAATAGTAAAAGTCACATACTGTCTAAAGAAGAGTTCGAAAAAAATACAGCACTCAAATATTATTGTCCTGTCATAGATACAGAAGTTGCACGGTTCTTACAAATTATTATTCAAGCAATACGTCCGAAAAACATCTTAGAATTAGGAACTAGTATAGGATATTCAACTACTATGATGGCCTTTGCTGCGGATAAGTGTGGTGCAAAAATTACAACTATAGAAAAAGATAGAGCAGCTGCCTATGCTGCACAAGAAAATTTCAAAAAATATAAGGTGGATCATATAATTAGTTTGATTAATGAAGATGTATTTTCTATCTTACCTAAGTTAAAGCAGGAATATGATTTGCTTTTTTTAGATTTATATAATGGCTTATATCCAGAAGTCCTGGATGGATGCATTGATGCTTTAAAAATAGGTGGAATGTTAATTGCTGATGATACTTTATTTCCAATAACGCAGAAAAAAGTATTTTTCGAAAACAGTAATAAAAAAATAGAAGAATTTAATAAAGTGCTTTCTAAAAGGAATGATATGAATAGCTTTTTATTGCCTCTTGATGATGGAATAACTATTGCTATTAAACAGTGATTCGGAATTTGAGTGCAAAATAATGCTAAAATTCAACTAATAATTTCTTGATAATGATAAACCTAAACCATTACTATATATCCGACGGAATAAAAAGAAGTAGAAAAATTATAAATCAAAGAGTAGGAGGAAGCATAAATGGACGATAATAAAGAGCAAATTAAACTTCTGTTGTTACCTTATGCAGGCGGCTCAGCACTTTTTTATTCTAGATGGGTCAAATATTTGAGTAAACACATAAAAATGGTTCCTATAGAACTTCCAGGCAGGGGAATGCGTTTTAAAGAAGAGTTATGTGATGACATGAGCAAAACTATAGAAGACATATGGCATCAAGTAAAAGCTGAAATTACAGAAGGTAGATATGCTCTATTTGGATACTGTATAGGTACACTTATTGTTTATGAATTATTAAAAAAAATCAAAAAAGAAAATATGCCAGAACCAAGTCATTGTTTCCTATGTGCATATCCTGCGCCAGATGTTCCTAGAAAGGGGAAGCAAATGAAGATAGTTAATGAAGAGGAGTTGATGGAAGAATGGATAAATTATAGCAATGTAAGTCGTAAGCAATTGATGGAAAAACCCTATTTAAGAAGTATGTATGAGGTTTGGAAGTCGGATTGTACTATGATTGACAAATATTATTTTTCAGGCACCAAAGAAAAATTTGACTGTAATATTACATTGGTTAACGGCACACGGGAGCAGATATTTTCGCTAAACGAATTAGAAAGCTGGCAAACTTTTTGCAATAAAGAATGCAATAGCTATATTGTAGAGGGTAAGCATGATTTTATGAAAACAAACGAAAAAGAATTGATCCAAATTATAAATAAAGAAATTTAGGAGGACAATTAAATGGATTTAAAAGAACGAATAGAAACTATTATTGAGGGATTAATGAGATCCCATGACGAATCTGATGATGTTAAAGAAATTGAAAATGAAACAGCAGTAGAATATCTTGAGTACATTGATTCTATAAGGTTCATTGAATTGATAACCGAAGTGGAAAATATCTTTGACATAGAAATCCAGAACGATGATTTGGTTCAAGAGAATATCAAACACTTTGACACATTTGTTAATATGATTGAAAAATATGTGAATAAATAGAGGGAAGGAATATTATTATGTTTGACAAAAAAATTTTACTGCCGCATCAATATTATTATCCTCATATGGACTTGTTTGAAGATAAAAGTACGGTTAAAAAAGAAGAAAAGTTTTTTACAGAATTAAATTCAGAAGTAAAACCCGGCGATGCATCAATCTATATACATATTCCATTTTGTGATTCTAAATGTGCATTTTGTGGATTTGATAAAGTAAAAAATACAACGGAAATTATGCAGTATAAGGAAAAAGTTATAGAGGAAATTCATAATTATGCTGAAAAAGAATATATTCAACATTTGACAGTATCCGTTATACATATTGGTGGTGGTACACCAACAATACTTCCAAGAGATGTATTCAATGATATATTAAATGCTGCAAAAGAAAATTTTAATGTATCTGACAATTTGATTGTGAATATTGAAGGTTCTGCAACAACAATCTACAAAGACGAAGTTATTGATTATATTAAGGAAAATAAAATTTCAAAGGTAAGTGTAGGAGTACAAACTTTTAATCAGAAATTGCGAGAACAATATAAATCCAAAGCAACATTGGAGGAAGTTTATTTAACATTGTTTAAATTGCTGGATAATGATATTACAACAGGGATAGATATCATGTATGGTTTTCCTGATTTCAATATAGGAAATATGTTAGAAATAACATTCAACGACATTAAAGAAGCAATTCGTTTGGGCGTAGATGCAATTGACTTCGGACAGCTATATCCTTATTGTAATAGTTTGGAAAAAAGAATTAAGGAAGAGAATTTGCGATTTCCGACAAAAAATGAATTACTTGAAATAATTACAACTGTAAATGAGATGATGGAAAGAAACGGATATGAGCAAAAAGCATCTTATGGTTATACTAAGAAAAATAGGGATATCCGAGTAATGGAATCAGCATACTATGGTGGAATTCAGAATGTACCAGATTGTATAGCAATAGGATCTGGAGCATTTGGATTTATAAATGGTTATAAATATAGAAATAACTCCTATAACGCATATATTCGTGGTGGACGGACAAGATTTTCACAATTAAAAAAATTGACTTTGAATCAGTTGAATAATTTAAACATAGTTGGATTTCCTAAGTTGCTGTATCTTACAAAGGCACAATTAGAGCACAACCATGGAGAGAAATATATGGAGAAAATACAACAACTGATCAGTGGTGGTATGTTGCTTGAGACCGAAGTAGATTATAAGGTAACAGAAAAAGGTAAGTGTTATATTGATAATATATATTATTTTCTTTTGGAAGAGCAGGAGAAAAATATTATAGATAAACAAATTCGCATATTATCAATACAATAAGTTTGAAGGGATCATTAAATGGGAAAAAAGATATATTATGGTGGTTCTTTAATAGAGAGCACTTCTGTTAGTCGTAATACAAGAATATTCACTAAACTATTACGAAGAAACAATATTAGTGAAAAAAATCTTATTATCTGCAAGGCCCATACTCAGCTAGATGTATATTTACAGTGGATAGCATGTATTGAAAATAATCTTTTACCTATATTTGTTTTTTCTGAATTTTCTAAAGATAATATTGTAAACTGGAGTAACACTTTAGGTATAAAAGCAATAGTAGAATGTAAAAATGGGATTAATGAAATTTACAAATTACCTTCAAAAATAAATACTTCGAAGTTTATATCAGAAATAGAAACAGGATCGGTTATTCATTTAACATCTGCAACAACAGGAACTCCCAAATTGGTAATAAGAACAAAAAAGCAACTGGATGCAGAACTATTAAGATACTCAAAATATTTGGATATTAATGAAAAGGATACCATTTTACCTATAGTCCCAATTAACCATTCTTTTGGCTTTATATCTGGTATGCTTTTAAGTTTAAAGTTAAATGCAAACCTTGCATTACCAGATGTTCTATTGCCAAGAAATGTTATTCAATTGAGCAATAATACAAAAGCCACTATGATGTTAGGTGTTCCATATTTTTACAGAAAAATGTTAGATGTTTCAAATAAGTACTATTTGAATAATGAACTACGCTATATCATAGCTTCAGGTGGTCCGATGGAAGAAGGACTTCAACGAGAATTTAAGAAAAGATTTGGCAGAAAATTGTTGCAGCAGTATGGATCTACAGAAACTGGTAGTTTAGCTCTTGGATATTCAGAAAATGATAGCAAAGTAGTAGGTACTCCCATACCTGGCGTTAAATTAAAAATACTAAAGGATCAATATGGGAGACCACGTTTGTTTGTAGATACTAAAGATACAATAGGTGGATATGTCACAGAAAATGGGATTGAATGGCTTGGGTCTGAATATGAAACAGGTGATTTAGCTGATATTTCTTCATCAGATTCTATAAAATTGTTAGGACGTTATGATGATATATTAATTGTAGACGGGAAAAAAGTAAATAAAAATTATGTAATTTCTTGCATAATGAAGATTGAAGGAATAACACAAGCAGATGTGTTTTTAGAACAAAATGGAACAGCTACGGAGCTGACTTGCGAATACACAGGAGAGAGAAAAGTTTCAAAAATAGAATTTATGGAAAAATGTAAAAATATGCTTGCGAGTTTTCAGATTCCTAAGAAATTTATTTATTTAAAAGAAATGAAACCTACAAGTGACAAAACATGGAAAACAGGATTTTGACAGTATTTTAAATATCGAATAATTTAGGAGAAGGAACAATGAACAGTAAAATGTTAGTGATAAAAGCTAAAAGTGAGCCTATGAAAGGAATTGTGAAGCCTTTACCAAATCAAATATATAAACATCCAAATCTTGTAATTCAAAACAGGGAGAAGAAAAAATTAGGTAGCAATGACATTAGATTACAAATGCTTTATGTAGGAATATGTGGTTCTGATTTGCATTTAGCTAAAGAAAATTCAGAAACCGGTTATATTATCAGCTCGGCACCAGCATTCATACCAGAAGAAGGAAGGGTCATTGGACATGAAGGTGTAGGAAAAGTTTTAGACGTAGGCGAGAATGTTAAAAACATACATAAAGATATGATTGTTACTTTGGAATCAATTTTAGTATGTAATCAATGTGTGCAATGCAAACAAGGAAAATTTAATCAATGTAAAAATGCTAAACTTATTGGTTTAGAAATAGACGGTATCATGGGCGAAGTTGTTGATGTTAATTCTTCTTTAGCACATGACATTACTCCCTATGTAAAAGAAGAAAAAGATTTGAAAGCTATGACCTGTATAGAACCGGCAGGTGTTGCATTTGATGCGTGTGTAGCTGCTGATATAAAGCCAGGAGATAGAATATTGATTTTTGGTGGCGGCCCTATTGGTGCACTAGCAGCAATGCTTTGTAAAAGAGTTTTTGGTGCTTCAATGGTGTCTCTGGTTGAACCTATAGATTTCAGAAGAAATGTAGTTAAAAAAATTGTAAATAATATATACAAAGATGTTAATGAAATTTATGCTGAAATTCAAGATGTAGATGTTGTTATTGAAACATCGGGGGTTTTGGAAAATGTTAATACTATTTTTCCTAAAATTTCAGCTAATGGTAGAGTTGTTTTACTAGCGAGAAATGGGAAAAAGTTAGTCGTGGATGATGTTGATCATATGATCACTAATAATATCAAGATAGTTGGATCCCGTGGACATTTGGAAGGAGCATTTAATAAAATATTAAGGTTATATGAAAGTGGGGATATAACTTTGGATGAAATAATTACAACTGAAATTAATGGAATAAACAAAGCAAAAGAGCTTCTTGGAACAGAAAATTTTGAACATAAAAACTGTAAAGTTATAGTTAAGATATCATAATCTCACGAAAGGAAATAGAAAAATATGAATTGTAAAACCTTACTTGAAGTTTATAATCAGCTTGAGATGCAACATACTTTTATTATTTCATCAGAAAATGAAATAATTATTTCAGCGGCTGAATTCAAAAAGAACGTTGAGGCGATTTTATATAACTTGCAAACCTTTGGCATTAAACCAGGCGATGAGTTGCTTTTTCAGATTAATGATGAAATTAGATTTGTTGAAACATTTTGGGCATGTATTTTAGGGAAAATAATTCCTGTACCATATACATATTTGGAGACTGGAAAAGAACATTATAAGTTGGCTGGCGTATGGGAGGGATTAACGAATCCTTATCTTATTACAGACAAAAAGTCATTTGATACTTTCAAAGATAATTTAAGTTCAGAATTTTTCAAGAAAATTAATAAGAAAACTATTATAATTGAAAATATTAACTATGATACAAGCAATATAAAACGTCAAATTCCAAACGAGAATGATATTGCATTCATTCAATTTTCTTCTGGTTCAACAAGTGAACCCAAAGGTGTAGTAGTAACACACAAAAATATTATTGCAAGTATTAATGCAACCATAAAAGCTATGAGGGTTACTGAAAAGGATATATATTTAAGTTGGTTGCCGTTGACTCATAGTTTTGGACTGATTGGAACTTATTTGACCCCGCTTATTGCCAGATGCCAATTTTATATTATGCCAACAAAACTTTTTGTGACACATCCGTTATTGTGGCTAGACAGAATTTCTAATCATAAAGTAACCATAACAGCCTCACCTAATTTTGGGCTGAAACATGTTTGCAGATATGTACAACATATTAATAAACAAAATTTTGATTTATCATCTTTGCGAATTATCATAGATGGGGCGGAACCAGTATCAGCTGAAGTTTGTGAAGAATTTACGAATAAGATGACAAATTTTAATATGAAATCTAATGTAGTAAAACCTTCGTATGGACTATCAGAAGCTACGTTAGTTGTTTCAACTCCTGAAAATTGTGATAGTTATACTGAGGTTTTGGTTGAAAGGAAGCATGTAAGGATAGGCCAGAAAATAATTGAACATGAAGTTCATTCAAATAACTCTATGAAATTTGTGGAAGTAGGACGAATACTCGACAATATAGATTCCAAGATTGTGGATGATGAAGGGAAAGTTCTTGAAGAAGGCTTTGTGGGACATTTGTTATTAAAAGGAGAGGCTATTTTCAAAGAATACTATAAAAATCAAAAAGCTACTGAGGAAACAAAAGACTTGCAGGGCTGGCTCGATACAGGAGATTTGGGCTTTTTCCACAACGGAAATCTAGTATTAACAGGTAGAGAAAAGGATGTAATTTTTATTAAAGGAGAAAACTTTTATGCACATGATTTAGAAAACATTTGTAATGAAATTGCAGAAGGAGATTTTTCTAAAACAGCAATATGTGGAGAGTACGATGTACATCGGGAAAAAGTAATTTGCTTTGTAGAATATAATCAGGAAAAGGAAAGTTTTTCTGAAATTCAAAATAGAATAAAAAGGCATGTTTTAAGCAAAGTAGGTATTGGAATAACAGAAGTAATACCTGTAAAAGAGATACCAGTAACTGTTAGTGGAAAGTTAAAAAGATACATATTATTGGAACAATATAGACAAGGATTACTATAATAACTGATCAGAAAGGGTTCTAGATAATGTTATATGATATTCAAAGATTTCCGGTAGGGCATGTTAATAATTATACATATTTAATCATTAATACAGAAAGTGGTACTGGTATTCTTATTGATCCAGCGTGGGAACAGAAGGAAATTTTAGATCATATAAAAAAAGCACATATTGAGCTGAAAGGCATATTACTCACGCATTCACATCAGGATCATACAAATTTGGCAGATTTTTTTTCAAAACAATATCAATGTTATGTCTATATGTCAAAATATGAAATAGAATATTATAATTTCCAGTGTAATAACTTGGTTGCACTAGAAGATAACCAGAAATTGCGTGTTTCTGGTATAGAAATTGAATGTTTATTAACGCCTGGCCATACCACAGGAAGCATGTGTTACAAAATAGAAAATGCTTTGTTTACAGGAGATACAATTTTTATCAGAAGTTGTGGATTCTGTAATTGCAAAGGTGGTAATCCGCAAGATATGTTTTTAAGTATAAAGAAATTACGACAATATGCAGAACAAGGTGCTCGGATATATCCGGGGCACTACTTTAAAAATGACTTTAAATACGAAAGTGATTGCTTACATAGGAATATATATTTTCACATCAAAGATTTAGAAATATTCTTAAAATTTGTAGAACGAAGCAGCAAAAGAAACGTCTATTTAAAATATGAATATTAATATAGAGTAGAGAGGTGCAGAAATGAAAAAATATACTTCTGAAGAAAAATTAAAAATTATAACTGATTGTTTACTAGAAGTAGCTCCAGAAAAAATGATTGATGAACTAACCATACAAACATCAATTACGAATGATCTTGTATTAGATTCAATAGAAATTATGGATTTACTAATTAAAATCCGGGAAACTATGAAAAATAGTAATCAGGATGAACAGGTAGATATTGATAGACTTTTGGTTTATTTATTTGCTAATACAGAAGATGTATTGGTAAAAGCCATATGTGACTTCATGGATGAACTTGTATGATTAATAGTTTAAGAAAGGAAAATATATGAAAGAAGATAACAAAATAAATTGGGGAATTTCTAAGGATTTGCAAGCAGATATAAGATATGAGCCTAACGCTTGCAAGGGATTCGTTATGGACTTATCATTAGGATGTCCTCACCATTGTACGTATTGTTTGTTTTCACCTCTTGAATTAAGAGTGTATAAATTACAAAATCCAGGCTACAAGGGAAATGTACTTCCACTTAAACTTGATAATTTCTTAAAAAGAAAGGAATTTCCGCCTTCAGTATATCTCTGCTATTCTTCAGATCCACTTGGTAATGAAAAAATTAAAGAATCGGCAAAGATTGTATTAAATAAGCTTTTTTCACATAATGTAAATGTACTATTTATAACAAAAGGCATATTTGATGAATCTATCATTGAGGTAATTAGAAAAAGGCCAGATCTTATGAACATACAAATTGATGTTTCAAGTTGTGATGAATCTAGAAATAAAATTATTGAACCCGGAGCTCCCACATATAGGGAGAGATTAAAAAATATAGAAAAGCTTTCAAATATTCCAGGATTAGCATCATTAGTAGTGAGAATGGATCCACTGCTACCTAATGTAGATGATACAGAGAAAAATATTACAACAATTCTGAAAGATATCAGCGAATTAGGAGTTAAAGAAATTGTTGCAGGTTATATTGTACTGACAAAAGGTCTAAAAGAGTCATGGAACAAAAACGAATTGATGCATATTGCTACACAGGCACTTACAGAAATAACACCAACAATTTCAAAGCAGGAATTGTATTCACTTCCATTTGAAATAAAGTTACAGAGATTAAATATGATTAGGAAATGGTGCTACAATTATGGAATTAATTTGTCTGTATGTGGTTGTAAAGATGAGAGATTTAAACAAACAGATATAGAATGGATATGTCATCCATTTAATAGAAAAAGAAGAGAAGAGTTAAATAAAAATGTTGCAAAAGAAATGCAAATGGCAACAGATCATTTGAAATAGATTAAAACAACTAGATGATTAAAAAACTAAGATTCTTGAAAACTCTCCTTTTCTAGTCTTCGTTTTTTTGCAAAAAAGAATATGATGGAACTATTAGATATTATCAATTATATTTAGTTTTTAAAGAAAAATATCTAAGAGGATTAATCCACTTAGATTTGACTGATCTTATGGAGTCTCTAGAAAATCGGTTATTAAATCGTGCTAGCGTTTTCCATTTCAGAACACCAATAATATACTTGAGCAACTATAACTATAAAAGTAATAAAAGTTAGCTTTTTATCTAGGTTTATATAAAAGATAACAAAAAAGTTGTTAATATGATAGAAACTATAATTAACATATTTTATATACAGTAGATAGAGGAACGATGCTTATGGATCTTAACAATTGTCAACTAAAAGTGATGCAAGAAAATTTCTTGAATTTTTATGAACAGATAGGTAATAATAACAAAATTTCTCCGAATATTATTGCAGGTCCGTGCGCTATGGAATCTTATGAACAAATGGAAAGTATCATAAGATTCTTAGTGCAAAGAAATATAACAAATATTAGGGTGGGCATTTATAAACCTAGAACCTCTCCATATGACTTTCAAGGTTTAGAAAATGATGGGGTGGAAATAATCAAACAGTTAAAGGGAATGTATTCAATTAAAGTTATTTCTGAAATTGTTTCCCCACGACATATTGACAAGATGAAAGAAGTAGTAGATATGTTTCAAGTGGGAGCACGAAATATGAGCAATTATGAATTGTTAAAAGAATTGGGTAAAGTAGATATTCCAGTCCTATTAAAAAGAGGAATCAGTGCAACAATAGATGAATTCCTATATGCAGCAGAATATATAATCGTTAATGGTAATAGTAAAGTATCACTTTGTGAAAGGGGGATTAGGACTTTTGAGACACAAACTAGAAATACTCTAGATATAGCTTGCATTGCATTAATAAAAAAATATACCCAAATACCTATTATAGTAGATGTGTCACATTCATTAGGGCGTAAAGATATTATTAATCAAATTGGACAAGCTTTGCTTGCTTTAGGAGTTGATGGTATTATGGTTGAAGTACATCCCAAACCACAATATGCTCTAAGCGATTCACGGCAACAATTAAACTTTTCAGAATTTGATTGTTTTATTAAAAATCTTACAAATAATATTGAAAATGTAGAACGTGTCATTTGAAAGCGTCTATTTGCAACCCTCTAATTTATAAAGGGACATAGTTTTTTTGATAAAATATTAGGATAATAGGCTTCCTTAGAATTGAAAACATCCGTTTGTGTCATTTTATCAATCTGGCTTTGACGAAATTCGGGAGGCTGGAGAAAAGGGGATAAGACTTCATATTGCAAACACTTTATCCGAAGTAATAGGGTGCTTCTATTCCTTTGAAACAGTGGGGGCTTTGGAAAGAATGTGATTTCCACTATTTTGCATACATTCATAAATTGGGAAAAATCAAAGATTGACAGGTGTAGCATCATCAGTTCTGTACAATCCATACCGATAAAACATTGTACAGAGCGTAGGGGATAAAGAAGGCATTTTGATTTTATCGGAGAACCAAAGTGAACAGTAGCCCTATTTTGAGGGTTTGGTTTTCCGTATTATTCATATATATGAAGCTATAGATAATATTTTGACTGTATCCATTTGTTTCTGCACATGGTAAATCTAAAAGCAGAAGGCAAGTTACGCTTGTGTATCTTTGCTTTCTTCCTTTTTATTAGGCTAAACTGGTGATACTGATTAAAAGATTAAAGGAAGGATTTTAACAAAATGAGTTTATTGGAAATTGAGGGATTGACACATTCCTTTGGGGAAAATGTACTTTATAAAAATGCGGGATTCGAATTGAATAAGGGAGAGCATGTTGGGATTGTAGGTCAAAATGGAGCAGGAAAAAGCACATTGATTAAAATCTGTACAGAGCAGATGATACCGGATGATGGAAGAATTGTTTGGCAGTCTAATACGACAGTTGGATATTTAGATCAATATGCTGTGATTGAACATTCTCTGACAATGAAAGAATTTTTGAAAACTGCCTTTTCAAATTTATATGAAATGGAAAAACAGCTGATGCAACTATATGAAAAGGCTGCCGAAGGGGACAGCAGGAGCCTTGAACTTGCAGCACGGTACCAAGAACAGCTTGAAAAACATAACTTTTATTCCATTGATACTGAAATCGAACGTGTTGCAAATGGATTGGGATTATCTGCCATTGGATTGGAACGTCCGATTTCAGAAATGAGTGGAGGTCAACGAGCAAAAGTCATTTTAGCGAAACTGCTTCTGGGAAAACCGGATGTATTGTTGTTAGACGAGCCGACTAATTTCCTTGATAAAAACCATGTAACATGGCTAGCGGAGTATCTGTCTGCTTTAGAGAATGCCTTTTTGGTTGTTTCCCATGATTTCAGTTTTTTGGATAAGATAGCAAATCGAATCTGTGATATAGATAACCATACAATCACAAAATACTTTGGTACCTACTCAGAATTTTTGCGGAAGAAAACACTGTTAAGGGAGAATTATGTTCGACAGTATGTTGCACAACAAAAACAAATAAAAAAAACAGAGGAGTTTATACGGAAGAATATAGCAGGTCGAAAGGCAAAGATGGCTAGGGGGCGACAAAAACAGCTTGACCGGATGGAAAAAATGGAGGCACTTGATCAAAAGGAAATTATTCCACATTTTCATTTTCCGGTATTGTCGTTGACAAATACAGAGCATCTACTGGTAAAACAATTAGCAGTTGGTTATCATTATCCTGTTTTATCGCAGATAGAGTTTAGCATCAGGGGAGGGCAGAAAGTAGTAATCACCGGTTTCAATGGGATTGGGAAATCCACATTATTAAAGACACTTATTGGACAAATTCCTTCCATGCATGGAACGTATCAGTTTTCGGAACAGGTAAAAATAGGGTACTTTGAGCAAGATTTAATCTGGGAAGACTCCGAACAGACACCGATTCAGATTGTTGCTAATGCCCATCCTGATATGGTGAGGAAAGATATTCGGAAGCATCTGTCACGATGCGGAATTTCTAGCAAACATGCAATGCAGCCGATCGGAACGCTAAGCGGAGGAGAACAGGCAAAAGTAAAAATGTGTTTGCTCACTCTGGTTCCTTGTAATTTTTTGATTCTAGACGAGCCTACAAATCATTTAGATGTGCAAGCAAAAGAGGCCTTGAAAACAGCTCTTTCGGATTTTGATGGGACAGTACTTTTGGTATCACATGAGGATGCGTTTTATCGTGACTGGGCACAGAGAGTAATCAACATTGAAAAAAGATAAGGTAGAAAGAGAATGGTGACAGACTGTAGGGGAAAGAAAATTGTAGCTTGGCAGATTGCCTTCATACCAAAGCCAGAGAAAAAACTCAACTTTATTTCACAAATGAAGTTGAATTTTTATATCAGCTCATATGTAAACATATCTTAAATTTTTTAAAAATAGTGGAATGAGAATATAAAAAATGAATATTTGGAGATTTTTCAGGAATCTCAAAGAGACAAAGGTGTAGAAAATGCTGAAGATCTGAAAGTTTCCATTTATTTATAAGTGATGGATAATTGGGTATTATTTTACACTGGAGAAAGAAAATGGATATATTAAATTTTATAGAGGATACTCCCTTAGCAAAAATATATAGATATTACGTTATGCAGACGGAGGAATTCATACGGGGAACTTTCTTTTATACCTGTTTATGAAATTTCAATTAAAAAAATGTTGTTGACAGTTTTAACATCTAATGATAGGATAGAGTCGTATTCATTTATGTACAAGCATATTTGTGCAATGAATTTTTATTCTGCATGGTAGCAGAAGAGTTACTTTGGCATAGTCTGCAATAAAATATAGGAATAAGTTTAAGACAAGGTATAGAAAGACAAATACCTTGTCTTTTTTTGCGTGTAGGAAGGAGGAACATACCTAAAAATTGCAGACAGAAAGGAGAGAAAATGGCAGAGATAAAATTATTTGACACATGGACATTTCAGGAAGAAATGCCGGAACCATTCAGCAGGTTTTTACAAAAAGAAGGATTACGAAAAACCACTACCATGGTGGAATGTCTTTCCCAGTATAATCAGGGAAGACAGGCAACACTGCATCCCCCTACATTGAGGGCAATGCTCAATATTGCAGGGATTTATTTGAAACAAACAGAAGGAGCTCTTGGGTTTCAAAAAGGAAATTATGATTTGTTGAATTTCTATTGCATGGAATATGTAAAAGGAAAACGACGCTACGCATTGGTTTATAATCCGATCAGTGCAAAGATACGTGGTGTCTGTAAAACAGAAAAACAAACATATAAAGCTCTGGATTTTGTTGAAAGAAACGTCAGTGACGGAGAGGAAGTTCTGGCAATGCTTATTTATGTCAGTCTGGAAAAGAAAGAAGCATTATATAACCTGGAGTTTGCTCAGAATTTTATTTTATTCATGCAGCAGATGAAAGAAGGATGGAAAAATGCAAAACTTGCATTAAAAGCAGCTTTTCTTTGTTGTGATAACCTGTACCGGAGAGCCGAAAATGTACAGGATTTCAGCAATGAAGGAATTCCGTTGGAGAAAAGCCAGCTTGGAAAGAATGGTATGGAACAACTTTCCACACTTGCAATCGAAAGTGAACTGTATGCACCAAACGATGCGATAAAAGGTACATTTCAGATTTTTGGAGAAACGAAGAAAGTAAGAGAATGGACGTTAAAAGAATTACAGAAAATTTACAGACAGCACTGGCAGGTTTCTAAAGATTATCAAGACCGTATTCCACAGCTTTCAGAGGATATGAAAGTTGGGGAATATGCGCAGGATATCCTTTCTGCAATTGTAGAGTCTCCTTTCCGGAAATTTATGATCACCGGAAATGCAGGAACAGGAAAGACAACAGACGCACAGATGATTGCCCAGATTTTAGGAGTGCCTTATTTTGCTTTGAACTGTGGACCGGAAACAGATGAAAGTACACTGGTGGCAGGGATTTATCCAAATTCCAGGAAAAAGACCGAAGATAGTATGAAGTTTCCTTCTTTACAGGAATTTGTTACAGATCCGATGCAGGTATTAGAAGAAGTAGCCCATACAAGAAAAGAAGGGATTACCAAAAGCGAAGCCTTTCGGGAACTGTTAGATGCAGTGTATCAGTCCGGTTACCAGAAAGCAAAAAATGAAGGGGATTTTGTAATGCAGGAATCGGAAATCATAAAAGGCTGCCGAATGCCTTCGGTGATTGAAATTATGGAGGCTTCTCTTATTGTAGAGCCGGGGACACTTGGAAAACTTAACCGGTTATTAGATGACTCCAGGAAACTGGACCTTCTGTACGGGGAAGTCGTAGAACGACATCCAAATGCAATTATCATCATTACGACCAATCTGAATTATGTTGCAAATAGGGAATTTGATTTTTCCGTGGTATCCAGAATGAACAAAGTGCAGCATCGGAAGGATTTAACAGAGCAACAGTTGGCAGAACGTGCCATGTTTCGTACAGGCTGCAAGGATATGGAAGTTTTAAAACAGATGGCAAAGGTAATGAAACGACTGGATACAGTCGTAAAAGAAGAATTTGGAAAAGCCGGACTTTGCGGCTACCGGGAATATGAAAACTGGGTATATGAATATATGCGCACCCAAAATCTTGTAAAGGCTGCAGAAGATACGGTATTATCCAAGCTTGCATCCGATGAAGAAGATAGGGATATGCTCCGGCAGGTATGTATGGAGATTTATGTAGAGCAAGGGAAGGGATCTGTATGAGAAGTAAAGAAATAGGAAATAGCAGGCAGACAGAGAATCGCTTGCTGCGGGATATGAAAGTATTTTCTTCTCCTCAGTTTTTAAGGTTAGTGCAACGGATTGGAAAAGAAATTACAGATAAGCATGATGCACAGATCCGGTTTTATTCCGATGCAACGGATCACAGGGCCGGTTATTTTGAGGGGCGATATATTTATATCAATACCATGAATATGCTTACACAAAGTTTTCCGACTTTGGATTTGAGAAGCAAAAGCCTGATAGGCGTGGAAGGACATGAATGCGGACATCAGAATTACAGCAGTATCTATCTGAGACGGAAATATATAGATGGAATTGCAAGTGGGATTTTATATCCAGCCTGGCCGCTGCCGGAGACGGAGCGAGAAACTGGATTTTTACAAAGTATGAAAGAGGGTTTTCAAAAGAAAGATGCGGTTCTATTAGGACTCTATCTGCAAACAGCCGGAAGGCTGCATGGATATCTGGAAGATGCCTTTATCGAAGAACAGATGTGCAGAAGGTTTCCAGGAAGTATCCGGCAGGGGATTTTGCAGAACCGTAAAAGGAATATGGAGCAGATTTCTAGTCTGAAAAGCCAGATTGTACAGAAGAAATCAAAGCTGAAGATTATGTTACTTCTGTTGGTGCAATATATGTTTACCAATAAGGTCAACGTATGGGACGGAGAAGTTGCAGAATATATGGAACTGCTTAGAAACTGTATTCCGGTTCTTTTGAAAACGACTGTTGATATGGGGGAAAGCGCAAGGTATCTTGCAACAAACCAGATTTTATTGAAGTTGTGGCCTTTGCTTTTAGAAGAAGCGGAAGGTATGGAAAGAAAAATAAAATCGACAGGAGAAAACAAAGAGAGCGTATTGAAACAGGCTTTTGATGAGTGGAGAAAAGATCTGCCACAATACTCGGAAGAACCTTCCTGCAGGGAAATCCGCATGGAGCGAAAGGAAGCTTCGGATGTTCTTTGGAATGGTGGAGAACTGAAACGTACTTTTTCAGAAGAAATGCAATCCATTCAAATGGAAAGAGAAAGTGTAGTAAAAGAGAAGGAAAGGCTGACAGAAGAAAAGACAGAGCCTTTGCTTTCTGAATTGGAGCAAGAAACTGTAAAGACAATTGATATTGGAAGAAAACTGCACAATATTTGTCTGGAATTAAAAAGAGAAGCAAGGGAAAAGGGATATGAGGAATGGATGAGGGAGCGTTTGAAAGAGATTTTAGAAAATACGGAGTTTACACCTGTGAACCGGGAAATTAAAAAGCGTGTTTTCCGAAAAGAAGTCATTTCACAAACCGCATATCAAAAATATAGAATTTTTCAACCGCAGATAAAACATACTTTAATGAAAATGAAGCAGGATTTACTACCGGTTTTAAAAAGGAAGAAAACCCATATTTTGCGTTACCAGTATATAGGAAAAAGATTGGATATGGCACATCTTTGGAATCCTGAAAAAAGAATTTTTCAGACCAAAATCCCTTCTCAAAACATGGATACAGCGATTGGATTTTTATTGGACCAGTCTGGTTCCATTGACAGCAAACGGTGGGAAACCTCTGTGCTGACAGCCCTTTGTGTGGTGGAATTTGCACAGGTATTTGGGATACCGGTATGTGTGAACGGACACTGCACAGGGAGAGAGCATATAGGAAGGAAACGAGAGGAAATTGTGTGTTTGCATTCCTATTTAGAGTTTGGTGAGAAAGAGGAAGGCAAGTACCGGATTTTGGATATGGAGACAGGCGGAGCCAACAGAGATGGGGCGGCCCTTCTTTACATGGCAGAAAAAATGGTAAAAAGAAAGGAAAAGATGAAAATCCTGATTTTTTTCTGTGATGGACTTCCAAATGCACAAGGCTATGGCGGAAAAGTAGCAAGGGAAGATTTACAGAAGGTACAAAGGCAGCTGAAGCAGAAACAGATTACTTTGTTTGTGGCAGCGATTGGAAGGGATCAGGAGGATATTCAAAATATTTACGGGAATGCCTGTATCAATGCGGAGAATCTGGAACAGCTTCCGCATCAGATTGTAAAGAAACTTTTAGAATACATGGGATAGAGAAACAGGACAAGGGACTTTTTCAGGTCTCTTTTTTGATTGGAGGAATTATGGAGCAGAAAAAAGAATGGATTGAGGATTTCTGGCGTACAGGGTATGCAATCCGTCTGGGAAAAGACCAGTATTTTCAGGAAATCAGAAACAAACGTATTGTAACCGCAAAAATTTGGAAAGCCGCTTTCTTTCAAAGCTTAAGAGAAGCTGAGATATTTGCTCAAAAACATCTTTGGTATACGGGGATGGATCCGCAGATTTGCTACCGTGCTTGGGTACTGGTATCTATTGAAAGTGAAGAAGAACAGGAGTTGTTTTGGAATGGAAAGCAGTTTGTCCCGGAACTTGGGAAGGCAAAACTTTTTTCCAGTTCGCAGGAAATGCAGACTTATGTAAAACGTTTGGGACTATCCAGACAGACTTATCCGGAATTATTGCCGGTAGAGAAAAAACAGATGAAAAATGCAGCGTAAGGAGGAAACAGGATGGAAATTAAAAATTTAGCACAATTAAAACGGGTTATACAAGAGAAAAGAGAATTTATTATCAGAGCACACCGACAGGAAAAATTTTTAGGACAGAAGAGAATACCTAACGTGGTACAAAGCAATGGATTTTATTCTGTCATATCCGGACAGCCGGAGCATGAGGTCAGTTGTGCAAATCATGGAAAAGGAAGCTGGATTGATTTTGGGAAAGCAACTCAGTGGGAATTTCAGGAGGAGACATGCAGTATGTATTTGCCAAAAATGGAGCATATACCTGAAAACCTGATTTGGACGATTGAATTTTGCAAGGATAAAAAGAATATACCACAAAAACTTTCCTGCTCCATTCTCTGTAATGCTTATTATCATGGGGAATTATTACTGCCAGGAGCAATAAAAACCTTCCCGGAGGCACTGGAATACGCGAAGGACCATTTAGATGAAATTCCATTAGGAGAAATGAATTATATAGAAAACAGTGATGTACTCGATCAGGAGAATTGTGAGCTGGTAGCTGCCGATTCGGAAGAAATTCCAGAAGACAGCAGCAAAGAAAACGGTTTGAAAAGTTCCAAAGAGGAATGGTGGAGGATCATTGAAGGAATAAAAGAACATGAAAGTAGACTGGCAGAACAGGGAAGGACAGAAGATGCAGAAAAGATTGCCAGAGGTATGGACTTTTTCTATCCAAATGATGTTGTAACGGAGATTTTAAAAGATGGAGATGGAAGAATTTCTGGGATAAAAAGAGGAGAAATTTCTTTATCAGATGACGATTATTATTTAGCAGATACCCAGGAACCTTATTCCTTCCGTCAAGTTACTTGGGAGGATATTCTTGGAATAATGGAGGAATATTCCAAGAATGGTTATCTGCCTCCCATCTTTTCAAAGGGAACGGTTATCTGGCTTTCAGAAGAATATGAGGGCGATTCCAAAACATCAAGATTTTACTATCCGATGCAGCTGCCACCATGGAAAAGTCTGCAAATGATCCGAAAGTTGGATTGCTGGTATGCAGATACCGATTTGGATTCTAGGGAATATGCAGAAGAATATCAAAGGATTGTATCTGGAATTTTGCATGGTCTTGTGATTTTAAACCCGAAAAAACTCGCATTAGAAGAGGTGATTAAAGAATGGGAAGTGAATTTTACAGAACCCGAAAAAAGTGGGTATCGAGCAGCCTTTGATGAAATTCGTAAAGGTAAAATCCCAATTGTTCGGGACTGTAATTACATAACAGATTAACCACAAAAGAAAGAAATAAAGGGCTGTGCAAGACAGCCCTTTCCAGAAAGGAGAACAAATGGATATATTAAAAGAAAAAATAGATGCAAACAGTTTTCAGACTATGAAGCATATCATTTTCCTTACCTCAACAAAGAATGATAAGATACGGTATTTTGAAAAAGAAGAGGCAGATAAACGTTTTCTTCCAATAGGGAAAGAACAAAAGGAGGAAGATGCTTATACCTTTCAGTATCCGGGTGAGATGCTGGAGAGGTATGAAGAAAAGATAGGGGATACTGTTCAAATCCGCAGGGCACTGGCATTTGCCCTTGTAACTATGTCTGATTTTCATGAAGCACAAATGTATGTGGGAACACAATATGAAAACTTTCTGAAACGGATAGAACGAGAAGCGAAAACCGACATTTATCTGGCAGGGGCTATGTGTTTTTTAACTCCGTCTGAAAAGAAACAAAAGTTTTATTATGAACGGATTAAAAGTTATTCATACAAAGAACTTGCAGAATGTATGTGTATCCTGTTTTTATTCAAAGGGAAAAAAGAAATCTGGGAAATGCTAAAAGAAAATGTATGCTCTTTCTTTGAAAATGAAAGAGCAGTAAATATCTTCCAAAATGCTGAAATGTATATCTGGTTTTTCAGAACTTATGAAAAGGAAATTAAAAAAGAAAGAAAACAGATATTTTCGAGATTAAAACTTTTGGTGAAGATGCAGCATACCTACGTAAAAGAACGTTCAGATCTATTTCAGCAGATGCGAAAGGCAGGTTACCAAAAAGAAGAAATTTTTTATTTAAACCTGCGGATGCTGCAGGCTGCAAAGGAAGACAAGTTAGAAACAGTAAGCCAGATAACATGGGAGCGTGCTTCAGAAAGTTTTTGCATTTTTATATGTAACCAGGAAAAGGAATATTCGGAGGAGCTTTATCAGCTTTGCAGAGAACTAATACAAAAGCATCGTTCTTATGAAATCAAAATCGGCGGATATGATGGGATTTTAGGCGCCATGAAATGTCAGGTAACTGTTAAAAATTCCAAGATATATGCACTGCTTCATACTTATGCAGGAGAGCGACAGGCAAATCCTAGCTGGTTTTTTATTCCATCATGTAAAACACAGGCAAAGAAAATCTTTTCTCTGTTGGGGAAAAAGGATTTTGATAAAAAAATACGGGAGACTTTATATAATCAGTCTTTTACGGAACAGGAACTTCAGGAGTATCTGAAGATTTATCAGGAATTGACAGATGTAGATTATATTCAACAGATGCTGCAAGAAGAGAACTATCAAAATCATAAAATTTTTGAAACATTTGCAGAAAAGAATTTCTTAGATCCCCGACAGATTATAAAAGAATTGCTTACAAAGGGAGAAGGAAAAGCGATTTCTGAATGGGAAGAACCGGAAAAAAAGAAGTATAGCTATATTCTTTCCTATATCGAAGATTTGGATACGGATTTAAAATTTCAGACTGCAAAACTTCTTTTGGATAACCGATCCATGGAAGAAATCAGAAAAGAAGGAAAACGAAATTTCTTATGGAAGAGTGTCGGAATTCAGGAATTTTATTACAGACGGGAATATGATAAGATGAATTTTTTGAAACTTCATTTGCAACCAAACCAGGTCCTGCAGTTGTTTTTCTGGATAGAAGAATCTGTTTATCGGTTTCAGCCACAAAAATATTTTGCTTTTCTTTTAAAAGTCTTGGAAAAAGAGGAAAATCTTATTTGGCTTCCGAAAGAACAGGCACAGGAATTTTGGAAAAAACTAATGGAGCTTGGGATAGAAGAAGCTGGAAGTAAGAAATTTAGAATGCTATACATGGAGAAAGAGGAACGGGAGAAGTTTTATAAAGAACAGGAAGAAGCCGCAAAACAGAAAAAAGTGGCTGAACTGGAAAAGCAGACAAAAGAAGCATACCAGCATTTTTGGAAACTGCAGCAGGAGAAAACAGCAGAAGAGATTTTTTGGAAAATCGATTCACTTTTCTATTCTTATCAAAAAGAAGCCTATATAAAAGCAACGGTTCAGTTCCTAAAAAAATATTTAGAAAAAGTGGGGTGGAAATTACCAAAAGCAGCAATTTGGGAATATTTAAAACTGCTATTAAACTTAGGGAAAAAAGAAGGGATAGAGATTGCAACTATAAAAGAGTGGTTGATAAAAATGGAGGTAGAAGATGCTTACGACGGTGAAGGAACACATGGAAATTATTAAGGGATTGGAAGGACTTGGCTGGCAGGAGATTTTAGGATTTTCAAATCAACAGCTCCTTCCTTTTACAAAAGAAATTGATACAGACGAAAAGAGAAGAATATTAAAACAGCTTCCAATCGAGTATGGAAAGAAATTGGTTGCCTATCCGAAAATTCTTTCAAAGATTATAAGTCTACTGGAAGCAGGAATTTCAGCCTATAGAATAGAAATGTTTATCGGCGGTGCCGATGAAAAACTATTTGACCGTTCCTATGAGGAATTGGAAGCAGCTTTGAAAACAGAAGCAATTTCGGACAGATACGTAGCTGTATATCTCCAATATTATTTTTCCAGTCATTTGTCCGAAAAAGAGTGCAGTATATTAAATAGAAACATGGAGTTTTTTGAAACATATTGTGATAAAAAGCTACAAGATTTAAGCTTTTCAGAACGAATGTTTTTGAAAGAACCGATTTTTACAGGGGACTTTTTAGGAGAAGTGATTGGAGAAGAACACTTCTTTCAGGATTTAGGGAAAGTGAATGTATTGGAACTTTTGAAGTATTTGTCAAAGTTTCAACTGCCAATGTTAAGTAAAGAGGCATATAGGCAGATTATAAAAAATGCAGAAGAACTTTATCTGTTATTAAGAAAAATCGCAGACCGCTTGCATAAAGACGTGCTGTCTTGTTTTTTGACAAGGTGGCTGGAGAATGAACAGTTATTGTTTGATTTAAACAGATTTGTAAGACAAGGATGGATTTCGCAAGGGAATTTCTATACAAGAGCAGGGTATATACAGGAGGTTTACCGGTATGCCATAAAAGCGGTGGACCGATTGAAATATTATCAGGAGTCAGTACTTCTTTATGCAGTCAAACATCAGAAAAAACACTTTTTGAAGTTGTATGAAGAAAATACAGAACTGTTTCTTGAACTTCCATGGAATTCTATTTTATATCAAAAAGCATTTTATGAGGAGTATGTCAATCTAAATACATTAAATTTTCAAAATTTAAAGGAATGCAGAAAAATAAAGGAATGTTCTGCTATAGAAAAGACAGATATGCTACAAAAAGAGTATACTTTTGCGGAAATAAAATTATTTGCTGTCTGTCCTGACAGAGCGTATATCCGTTTGTACCACAAACTAAATTATAGAAGGGTAGACGATCGGTTGAGAGTTATGCAGGAAGTGGTGAAAAAGAGACTCTTGGACAAGGTAACCAGCGAAGAAACGCTGGAAAGAGTTGCGGCTTTTTTATCCCACAAACCATTATCTAAGTGGGTGAAAGAAGAATTGGGAAATATTTCCGGCCTAGTAGGGATGGATATACTAGATTTGTTTCTTTCCTGGGAAGAAGTTGTACGTTTTCTTCCAGAAGTGAAAAATGGTTTCCAACTGCGGTATTTGATAGCAAATAAAGAAAAATTAAGTGGATACCCAAATTTTCAGTCTGTCTATGCTGAACTAGTAAAAAATGATCCTCACTGGGAATGGATGAAGAACACTTTTGCTTTCTCCGATTCGTTTATCAGAGAACATGAAGCAAATATCCAGACATTTCTGGAACAAGGCGGTTCTGAAATTTTGTATGAATTTTATAAAGGAGATACCGGACAGACAGAAATGTTGCGTAGATTGTTGGTCGCAGAGCTTATGGGGAAATTTAAAGACTTAAAATACCATGATGCAGATCTGGAAAAGGAACTTGCTTTTCCGATTTCAGAAAAACAGATGAAACTGTGGGCAGAAAATCTGCAACTTCAGAGAAAGGAATGGAAGATCTGGGAAGAAGACCGTTTTCTTCCGGTGATGCAGATTGGGGAGCTGCCGGATAAAACCTGTTTGAGTTACAAGACAGGAATGTATCGAAAGTGTCTGCTATCCTGCTTTGACAGTAATAAGAAAATTATATATATTTCTTATCAAGGTAAGATTGTCCTTAGGGCAATCCTTCGGCTTACAAAAGCATCTGAAGAAAAAATGGAAAGGGAGAACAAAGAATTTCAATTTGTAGATTTTACAAAGGATACGGGAAAGAAAGAGAAACCAGAGCAACTGGTTCTGTTTTTGGAAAAAGCCTATGTAAAAGGGATTTCAGACAGATTGGAACAGGAGATGTTTAAGCTTCTTTTTCGTATGGTAAAGGAAAAAGCAGGAAGACTCAGCATCTCATTGTTGATCAGTCGTGATTACTTTGGGAACATTCCAAGTGGATGGTTTCAAAAAGAGAGTAGATACATCTATATCTCGGCTACCAAAGGAAAAGAGCAGTATTTGGACTCCCTAGGTGGAAATCATGGAATTGCTTCTGAAGGAAAATACCTGCAAGCATCGGTCTTCCGTCCAATATCCCCGGAAAAGTGTGCTTATGAAAGAATGGAGGGAGAGGAATTCTCTGAAATATCATAGAAAATTCAATTTGTCAGGTCCTATGAAGTTTGATATAATAATCGTAACAAGAGAGTGACTGGTTGTAGAAAAGAGAGGAATTTACGTGGAACATACAAAAGCAGATATTATATTTAAAGATTTTTGGCGGAATAATGAACGGTTTGCCGATCTTTTCAATGTAGTTGTGTTTGGAGGAAAAGAGGTTATTAAGCCAGAGGCATTGCATGAAATGGATACGGATGTTTCCGGTGTCATTCAATTAAAAGATTATAAGGAAACGTTATCCAGAACAAGAGATGTCATTAAAAAGACCGCTTATGGAGTAGAATTTGTTGTTCTTGGAATTGAAAGCCAGCAGCATATTCATTATGCCATGCCGCTGCGTCATATGGTGTATGATGCAATGAGTTACCTGAAGGAATATCAGGAAATTACACGCAAATATAAAAAAGATACCGGGAAAAAGACAGAAGATGAATTTTTATCAAAGATGAAAAAAGATGACCGGCTTCATCCGGTTATCACATTGACAGTGTATTATGGAGAAAAACAGTGGGACGGACCGTATTGTCTGAAAGATATGATTGTAGAAATGCCGGAAGAAATTGCCGCTATTTTCTCAGATTACAAAATGAACCTCTTGGAAGTACGGGATTCAGACCGATATGTGTTCAATAATACAGATGTTCAAAGTGTATTTGAAATTACCAGGGAAATCTTTGCCGGCCATTTTGAAAAAATTCAGGAGAAGTATGGAAACAAGGAGATGGGTTCAGATCTATTAACAGTTGTCGGTCAGATGACAGGATCAAAGGAACTGATTCGTATGAGTAGAAATATGGAGGTAAACAGTATGTGTGAGGCATTAGAAAAGTTGAAAGAAGAAGGAAAATTGGAAGGCATTGAAGTGGGAAGAGAAGAAGGTATAAAGGAAAATAGAAAGGAAGTTATTCTTACCATGCTGCAGAATAATTATCCGATTTCTGAGATTTGTAAACTTTTGAATATCCCCGAAGAAGAGGTATTAGAAATAAGGGATAAAAAATAATATCGGTTTTCCCCAAGTGAAGTAAAAGGAATGGTGGTACATTTAAAGGCATCAAAAACAATGGATTTTTGGTGTCTTTTTACAATGTATATAAGAAAAGCCTTGCACATTGATAGTTAAAATAATATAATTTGTATATCAATTTAAGAAAGAAGGGAAGTAATGAAAAAGTTAATTTTAATAGGTATTGTTGCTTTAGTTGTCTTTATGATATTAAAAGCCCTCCTTGTGATAGTAAGTAAGATTACAGAAAAAGCATTTAAAGTTTCAGATAAGAAGAGAGATAGGTTCGAATTTCCTCTTTCAGTAGCAATCCAGTTGCTTTTTATTTTAATATGGTTAATGAGTTCGGAGGGTGTAGCAAATAAATTTGGTTTGAATAATTTAGAATTTTACATATCCTTTTGTATGATAGGAATTTTTTGTGTATTCTGGTGTTATTTCTCTTGGGATATGGAACATATTTTTGTTAAACCATGTATATCCAAGAAACGGAATAGAATGATAAAGAAAATATCCATTTATGCATCAATATTTATTTTTGTCATAATTCAAGGATATTTTCAAACACTTCATGCAATGGATCCGGAAAGTGAAATAAATATGATGTTTTCTGTAACTAATTATTCGATAGTTGTTGCTATAATTGCATTAGATAGGATAATGAATCAAATTGTTGCATATATTGAAGAAAGAAAAAAAGAAAATGTATGTATTTGTTGCCCTCTTGCATCTCAAAATAAAATTGATCAAGACAAGATATAGTGTTATTTTGTTGACTTGACTACTATATTGTGTTACCATAAACTTGTAGTTCAGTTTTATTCTTCATAAAGAAGAATTGTAATTTTTTTCTGACCATAAGGTTAGAATGAAGTTTTGAAGTTTTGATACTTAATTAAAAAGCGCGTATATCAAAAGCATTCAGGAAGAAATTCTTTGAGTGCTTTTTTTATTGCCTTTTGGAAAGGAGAAGAAAGAAAAATAAAAAGCAGAGAGAACGATATGAAAATCAGAAGGGATTTTTGTATCGTTTTTTTGTATATGCAGAAAGGAGTGTGACAATGTGCAGGAAAGTGATTTACAGCGTGCAAGTAAAATTTTGCGCACAGAATTTGGTTCCGACTGGAAACAGATTGTACAGACGTTAGGAACAAGAGAGCTTACGCATTGCGTAGGACAAGACCTGACTTCTTTTATGGCATTTCCGGAACGGGCAGAAGGCGGCAGCAATCAGTGGAGAGGAAATTGTTCCCCGCAGGTTGTAGCGAAACTCATTCAGTTTGTAAAAAAATGCAGGCGATATGAAAAGAAGAAGGATTTTTTATTTTTGGATCCCATGAGTGGTTCTGGGACCAGTCAAGATGTGGCAGAGGAATTGCATATTCCCTCTGTCTTATACGATTTAAACCCACATCCGCCAAAGGGGATTGGAAACTGGAATGCATTAAAGGATGAAGTTGCGCATAGTGCAGACCTGATTTTTTTCCACCCACCTTACCATGATATTATCCGGTATTCCGGAAATATGTGGGGCAGGCCGCATGAAGATGATTTGAGCAGATGTGAAAATTATGAAGATTATATTGAAAAACTGAACTATGTGATCAAAAAACTGTATTTCAGCCTAAGACAGAATGGGTATCTGGCAATTCTGGTAGGAGATATCCGGCAGAAAGGCATCTTTCATTCTATTGCAGCAGATATGCTTCATATTGGAAATATGAAGTCCTGGATTGTTAAGGGGCAGTTTCACTGCACTTCCAGTAAGACACAGTATTCCGGAAAACCCTTTATTCCTATTGTGACGGAAACACTGGTGCTTTTTCAAAAAGAAGAAATTCTTCTTGTACCATTTTCAATTAGAAGGGAAGGAATATTCCAGATACAAGAACAGGACTCCATTGCACTGACGTGGTTTCATTTATTGCGGATGACACTGGAACAGTTAAATGGACATGCAACGTTAAAGCAGCTATATCAGGAATTAAGAGAGCACCCGAAAGCCAAAAAGAATAAAAATTATGAGGCGAGAATTCGGGCAACTTTATATGAACATGCCGATTGTTTTCTGCCTTTAGCAAGAGGAACGTTTCGGCTAAAATACCGATAGGAAAGAGGTGTGTATGAAAGATGAAACAATGGCAGGATATTATCAGCTGCTGATTGCAATCTTTTGTAATCTGAATGCAAGAGAAGCAAGATATCTTTATGATTATGGACTGGCTCACCCAGTCTGCAGAAGAATGATGTATAGAAAATTAAAGCATCAAAAACAAGGAGAATGTCTTTCAGAGGAAGAAATTTTAGAAAGGCTGGATCAGTTGGAAAAGAATGGATGTTTTTACAGAGAAAAGAAAGGAGCGTGAGAATATGCACCTTCATAAACTGGCAGATCTTCTGTCATTTCATGAGGTGGCAGTTGGAGGAACCCTTCCCCAGACAGAGTATTATCGTGAAAAGCTGAAAAGACTGCATCCTATGCAGATGCTTTCGTCGAACATACTGCTGCCACTATATGAAATTTCTCTTTCTTATATGACAGTAAGGGGAAATTACAGGCAGGCGAAAAAATATGCTTTCCTGGCAGAGTACAGCGAAGTAGATTTTGAGGCAGAACTTTTATTAAAGGACTGGATTGCGGAACAGAATGCCAGAAAACCTTACCGCAAAATTTCCAATGTACAAATTCTGGAAATTCAAAAAATTGCGTATGGGATACTGGATATCCGGTCGTAAAAGTGTTCCACTTTTTCTTATCCTGAGAAATTCAGGTTGCTGCTTAGGAAAACCGGCCATTGCGGGCTTGTTTTTCGAAAGTGAAGGTCAGGCAGTGTAAAAAGACACACCTACAAGCATGGCTTTTCCGTTTAGAGCAAACTTTTTGTAAAGAACGGAGAAAAAATGGAACAGTTAAGTTTTTTTAGCATTGAAAAGAAAATCCAAAACGCCATAACCCTGTTAAAAATGTTTGAAGCAAAAGCCATAGAGATGCATCCGGAAGGATACTATTTATGTTTTAGCGGTGGGAAAGACAGTCAGGTAATTTATGAACTGGCAAAACAGGCAAAAGTAAAGTTTCAGGCTTATTATAATGTTACAACCGTAGATCCCCCGGAATTGGTCTATTTTATCCGAAAAATGTATCCTGCGGTTATTATCAATCAGCCTGATACAACCATGTGGGAACTGATTAGCCAAAAGCATTATCCGCCCACACGAAGAATGCGTTATTGCTGCTCTGAATTGAAAGAAAGAGGAGGAAAAGGACGGTTTGTAGTCACTGGTGTGCGTTGGGCAGAAAGCAGGAAACGAAGAAAAAGAGGATTTGCAGAAATACAAGGACCGTCTGAACCAAAGGTTATTTTAAACAGCGACAATGACGAAAAAAGAAGGCAGATAGAAAATTGCCAGATAAAAGGAAAACGGGTGTTAAATCCAGTCTTGGATTGGACAGATGATGAGGTGTGGCAGTTTATCCATACACATATCCGAACTTATTGCAGCCTTTATGATGAGGGCTTTACAAGGATTGGCTGTATTGGGTGTCCACTGGCTTCCACCAAGCAGCGGGAGAAAGAACTGGCGCGCTATCCTATGTTTAAAAAGGCTTATTTAAAGGCGTTTGACCGAATGCTTTCTTACCATAAAGAAGGAACACATGGGAGTGCTACATGGAAAGATGCCGAAGATGTTTACAGGTGGTGGCTATATGGAAATCCCCCAAAAGAAATACAGGTTACTGGACAAATAGAATTATCCATCGAAAGGGAGTGGGGAAACATTGTGAAAGAAATAGAGAAAAAGAAACCAGAGCCTTCAAAAAAGTGGGAAGATGTTTTTCAAAAGAAACTGTATGACTGGAAAAAGATATACCAGTTTGGAACAGAAGAAAACCTAACCACAGACGGAGAAGTATTAAACCAAATCAGAAGGGAACTGGTGCAAGTCTATGAGAATTATTTTTCTGGTACAACTGCTTGTGACAGGTATAAAAAGAAAATTCCACAGGCTGTCAAAGATGATTATATGGCAGGAGAAGTAGAAATTTTTGAAACTGCGCAAAGGCTGGTAAAGAAATATAAGCAGAGCCAGAAGTTTCGATATGTGCTTGTGAAGCGCCCTCAAATCAGGGAAACAGACCGGAGAAAACTTCAAGTTGATCTTTTGGTCGGAAAAATTCAGAAATTAGAGGTTTGCGTAAAGAGAAAAGACATTCTTGGAATGCGTATCTTTTCAAAGGAAGACGAACTGGACAAAATGCTGGCGGAGGTTTATCAAAAAATAAAAGAACTTCCTAGAATAAATAAGGGTGTAGAAAGCGCCGGAAATAAGAAAAGATCCAGTTGGAAAAATCAGATGATATTAGAAGAATTTATTCGTTAATTGAAAGGAGGAAACAGGGTGACAGATCAAAAAATGATTGCAAGTATGGTAGGCGATTTTTATGGGGTTTATCTTGGAAAATCCATGTTGGGAATCCAGGGACTTCTAAAAAAATATCATAACCATAAATTTATTATTACCTTGATTTCTAATTTGGAAACAACGGTAGAAATTGATATGCATAAGGCGATGCATGAGATTTATGATTTCTATAAGAAACATAGAGGAAAAGGGCAGAGAGAGGACAGCGAATGGGAACAGATCATTGAAGAAGCCAGTAAGATTGGCAAAAAATATGAAGGAAATGCGTGGTGCAAGCAATTCCTGATCCAAATGATCAGCATTATTGAGGAAGAAGACACGGAAATCAGAGCAAAAAGAGAAGAATTAGAAAAAGCGGCATGATGGGAAGGGGAATCCCCCTTCCTGCTTTTATAGGAGGAAATAGGAATGCTTGGAAAAATGATAGAAAATACAAAAGATTTGAATATGGTTGCAGACCGTTTAAGAGCAAGAGGCGAAATTTCACGTTTGCAGGAGCTTTGTAAAGAATGGCTGATACCGGAAAAGGATATGCAGGATTTTTTGCAGGGAAAAAGGCTGCGGCTGGCAGAAGTGCCGTTGGAAGAAAAAATTTTTTCTACTGCTTCTGAAAAGATTGCGGAAGAAATGTATCAGTTTGAAGGACCAGGGCTGGCAGTGGCTTTAGGGCAGTATCTTATGGAACGCTGTGAAGAGAAAACCTTAGGGGAACAGATTCTGCTACCTCATAAATCTTTGGAAAAAGCAATTAATTTCATTCTGCAAAGAGTATATGAAGAATCAAAAGACTACCTGCAACAGAATCGAAATGGGCAAAATGGTGCAGGAGTCGCAGTCAGTTCCCAAAAAGTGTACCATTGGCTGGAAGAATACTATGCGTTAGATGATGCTGAGGAAGAAAGAAAAAAGAAAGAGGAAGAACGGGAAAGAAAAAGAAAAGCACAAGAAAAAACTGCTGTAAAAGGCGTGAAGACTTCTGTAAAGGAAAGCAAGACCAAAAAAGACAGTCAGATTTCTCTTTTTGATATGCTGGAAGATGGAGAAAAAACGGAGGAAAAAAATGATTGCGTATAAAGCGTTTCAGAAGAATTTGAGTTGTTTGGGGTTTCAATATAAAGAAACAGAATGGAATTATACAGAAAAGGCTGCCTGCAGGAAAACGGGGTTTCATTGTGCAGAAAACCCGCTGGACTGTCTGATTTACTATAGCAATCCGGATTTAGCACAGTATTGTGTGGTTGAAGTTGCCGGAGAACGCCAGGAAGAGGGCGATGACAGCAAAATTGCCTGCACACAGCTTCGGATTGTCAGAAGACTGACGTTATTGGAACTTTTAATAGAAGGGGTTGCATATATGCTCCAGTATCCACACAGAAGGCCGAGTAAAATCATACAGATAGAAAAAGGAAGTTCCATGGGTGGATTTACAGTGGTGCGTGGGAAACATCCCATCGGAAAAGGGAGGAAAGATACAATCCTTCTTCTCATCAGGGAAGATATTAAGGGAAATATCGTTAATTTTTCAGTCATCATAATTGACGGAAAAGAATATGTTCCAAATGTTTATTATGATTTTGATGGAAGAAAGGCAGAAGAATAAATGAGAAAAACAGAATTATTGGAAATCGGCTGTTTAGAGGCAACAAAAAAGATGTTAAAGTTTTCCAAAAAGGAAGAAAAAAAATCCAGAAAACAGAGATTACAAAAGAAAATGAAAATGAGGAAGTTTGAATATGAAGTATCTGTAAAGATTTGTAAAAAAGGGGAGATTTTGGCAGTTTCATTTTTCAGGATAAAAGAAATGCTTGCCGGACAAGTGCAGCCGGAGATAGTTGTATTCTTAAATAAAAAGGAGCGTACCTATCTTTCGTACCTTCCAAGAGAAGCAAAGTGGAGAACAGCCACAATTATAAAGATTATGGGCTATTTTTATGGGAGTTTTTATCACTGTACCAAAAGAGATTGGGCATTATTCCGGAAATATTTTGACACAGAATGTAGCAGATGGACACCTTTAAAAGTTAGTTCTATCAGAAGTATTATAGAAGAGTTTCAAACGGATATTTTATGGGATAGGATAGAGGAAAGGCGCAGACAAGAAACCAATGAATGGGATCAGGTAATGTCCCAAATTCCGGTACTTCCAAAGGATTGGGAAAGGTGGTGCAGAAAATCGGCCATTACGCAGCACTATATTTTCTACAAACCGGAAAGAAAAGGAGAAGGCTATTGCAGCAGATGCAACACGAGAGTGCAGGGTATTTTACCAAAACATAATCAATATGGTATCTGCCCGAAGTGTAGACAGCGAATACAATATAAATCCAAGAAAATGCAAAAAAGGATTATTCACAAAGCAGAGTGCACCTATTTGTTGCAGAAGTTCGGAACTAATCAAATGGTGATTCGGAAGTTTAACGTCTATGCAAAATTTCATCAAAAGCGTGACTTTGTTCCGGAAATAAGCTGGTTTGAAACCAGAAGGGTAATCGTAGAAAAAGATTTTTCCCAGACAGCATATTATTATGGACAATATAAGGATGGCTCCTATCGGTGGAGAGAGTCTTTATATGCAGAGTACCATTATGATTTTGAAGGGAATAAAGGCACGCTATATCAGAGAACCTTATTTTCTTTGAACCAGGGAATTTTGAAGACTTCCGGGTTATACGAACTTCAAAAGAACATGAAAATGGTAGAACCGGAAACGTATTTATTATACCGTTATCATTGTCCGGCTATTGAGAAAGCTGCAAAGGCGGGATTGAAAAAGTTTGTGATCCAAAGCATCCATAAAAAGAGCCGACTTCCAAATCATAGAAAACTGATAGAAATTTTGGGAATCAATAGTTGCCTGCTAAAGCAGTTGGTGAAAATGGACGGCGGAATAGCTGGTTTATCCTGGCTGCAAAAGATGAAGAATACACAAAAGTGGATTTCAGAGGATATACTTCGTTATTTTGAAAAACATAATATTTCCACAATAGATGTTGCCTTTATTGAAAATCAAATGTCGCCACAGCAGATTTACCATTATTTAAGAAGAATGGAAAAGGAAAGCGGGCTGCCCGTAGAGAAGATTTTGACGATATGGAGAGATTATCTGTCCATGGCAAAAAAAATAGGAGAAAATCTAAAGGACTCCATCGTTTATAGACCACGGGAGTTAGAAAGAAGGCATGATGAGGCGGTAATAGCCCTGCAGGAAATAGACACAAAGCAGAGAGCAGAGGAACTACGGGAGAAATTTCCAAATCTGGAAAAGGTTTGTAGGGAAATCACGCCCATCTATCAGTCACTGAAAGATGAAAAATATGCAGTGCTGGTTCCTCAAAAGATTGAAGATATTATAAAAGAAGGAAAAGCATTGCATCATTGTGTAGGTACTCAGGAATGCTATTTTGACCGGATCAGCAGAAAAACCTCTTATATTGTTTTCTTACGCAGACAGGAAGAATTGGAAAAGGAATTTTATACGATGGAAATTGAACCAGATGGAAACATTGTACAAAAAAGTAAGGACTATAACAGAACGGGAGAGGACTATGAAGAGGCAGAACCATTTTTAAAGAAATGGAAAAAGAATGTATTGAAAAAGATAAGGAACCAGGAAAAAGATCCTACAAAAACGCAGGTTACACTATGGACTGCGGAGCTTTCTGCTGCTTATAAGGATCATGTGGTGATGAAAGGTGGAAAATATCAGGGCCAGTATCTGTCAGATGTGCTGAAAGCAGAACAGGAAGCAGCTGCTTAGAAGAAAAGGAGAAATATGGAAAAAGAATATCAAATAGTGACAAAAAATATACCGGATAAGAATTTGCAGAAATTAAAACATATCCGGCAGAAAAACCAGTATGGTTGTTATGAGGAGAATCTGGAAGGAATGTATACAGAAAGAGGGGTATACAGACTGTTTCGCAAATATGTTAATAAACAGGAATATCCTTTCTATCAGGACTGGAAACAGGATATGCTGAAAATGGGCATTTTACTAAAAGACCCTAAAACAGAGCTGGCAGTAAAAAGAAAGGGTGAGCATATAGTGGAAGAAATCTGTATTACGGTGAAGACGATAGAAGATGCCTGTAACCTTGTACGGCAAGCATACAGAGATTCCGATGTATGTTTGGGAGAGCTTTTTCGAAACATAGAAATTCAAGGATTGAGCATTCAGGAAGTAGTGGAAGTATTTTCCATACTGTATCGTGAACTGGAAAATGACAGAGTCTGTCGTGTGAATGTGGAAGAAAAATTTTTCACATTTGTAGCATAGAAATTTGATGATGGCGGGGGTGTGTCGGTGACATGCCCCCTAAAAAATACCATGAACAGCCAATTACGCAATAAAAAAGGCAATTTAAACAAAGAACCTTGTGGTTTTACCGGAGCATGCTATTCTAAAAGAAAAAGGGGAGGGAATACAAATGATGAAAATTGCAATATTTTACCAAAAAGAAAGCAAGCTTCTGGGTGATATCCGAAAGAAGATCCGAAAGGAAGCGTGTCAGCCAGATAACATATATGCGATTTATGAATACTCTACGATAGAGTTTGAATAATATATTAGAGCCAAGAAATGCCTATTTTACGGGCTTTGTCGGCATCGATGACTCTGGATTGCATTATTATTGCATTTTTATATTTTCCTGTGATACGACGCAGTAAACTGGTTATGTGTATAATCAGCGATGCTTTCGGTAGCAGGAGTGAAGTTAATAACTCCGCCTAACAGTTTGGCAACCTCAAAGTTGCTGTTAGGATATAGATGTCCATAGGTCCCTAAAGTTGTCTGGATTTTTTCGTGTCCCAGACGGTCTTTGACGATCAATGGATTCACCCCCATGCTGATTAAAAGTGCTACATGTGAATGTCTTAATGCATGGATTTTAATGCGGTGAACACCGGCAAGCCCTGCCAGCTTTTCCAGGGCTCTTGGCAGGGTATGCTTGCTGGTGGGAATCCCACTATAGCTCAGTACAAAATTACAGTCTTTCAGAACTTTCTTCTGCACTTCCCTCCAATCTTTCAGTTCCCTTATGGTATCTTCATCAAGCACAACGGTCCTGATGCTGGCAGATGTTTTGGGATCTACAAATTTGTATTCATTCATAGATTTGTAATATAACGTTTTTGTCACGCTGAGTAATCCGCTTTCAAAATCGATGTCATCCCACTGTAATGCAGCAGCCTCTCCAATTCGTAATCCTGTTGTGAACAGGAGCCAGAAACAGATAAACAAATAATGTTCGTAGTAATCTCCTTTGTATAAAAGAGAAATTACTTTCTGGAATTCTTCCAATGTCCAAAAATCCACTTTTACTTTCTTATATTTAATATTGCCGACCATACGTGCGGGATTTTTCTTGGCAAGGCCGAGGATGATTGCACGGTCAAATGCCAGAGAAAGCATACCTTGTATAATTCGTACATAATTAGGACTGTAGTCTTTTGCCAGTTTTAGCTGCCAGGTTTGTACATGAATCGGTTCTATTTCGTTTACCTTTTTCCGATAAAAAAATTTAAAGTGTTTTTCGATGGTATTTAAACGGTTTCTATAGGTACTCTCTTTGACTTGTGTTTTATACCATGGAAGATAAATTTCTTCAATAAATTGTTTAAATGAGGGTTGCTTCTTTTCCATTGCCAGTTCATCTTCAGCAGCGATGATGAGTTTGGAATATTCTGCACGGGCCTCTTTTTTTGTAGAGAAACCACTTCGATATTTCTGAATCTGCTTTCCAGTTACAGAATCATAGCCCAGATTTGCTCTGAAATAGTAAGTTCCATTGTTTGCCCTTTTAATTGGATCCTTTGCCATAAAAATTCCTCCTTTGCATAAACACACAAGAAGTACTATTGGTTTTGTTCGTCTGGCAATTTAATCCCCAGAATTTCTTCAACGGCTTCTTTGGGTACCCTGTCTAATTTTCTTGACTGGTAATAAGTATGTCCACGTTCAATCATAAGAATTTTGGCCTGTCTTATAATGTCTGAAGAGAAAGATGGACCATACCCCAGTGCAATCAGATCTTTTTTTGTAACAGTAATCATATACCTCCCTTCTATGAACAGGGTAATCATAATACCTGTTCATTATTATAACAAATTTTGAGTAATTGTGTAGGCAGAATGACTTCTTGCTGAAAAATAAAAGTATCTTATCAGGAAACCGTTTCCTATGCCTTGTTTCAGGCACGTAGAAGGCGTTACTATGTAAACATCAAGCAGCAGGTGTGCAATTATGCGACACTATCTACAACACCTATATACATTTCCAGATAAGGTATGAAGTTATCAAGGTACAAAGGCGTAAGACTTAGTTTTGTCTTAGCAATTTCATTAAGTAATTAACTGAGATTTTTTCAGATTGAACAGATTATGTACTTTTTATTAAAAATTTTTCTATAAACTTGAAAAAAGAGAGGTGGGATACGTGATATTTCAATATTTTAATTGAAGTCATATATGCAAAGCATAGTATTTAAGAACATACAATATATTGTGCATGAAGATTGACATATACTATATCATGTGCTACTATACTGCTATAGTTAATTTTATGCGTACCCATAGGGGGAGTTTTGGATTTGTATAAATCCGAAGACTCAAGGAGAGCAGTAAGGCTGCTTATTCCGCATAAGTTGTTTATGATTGTATAAAGTGTCACTATCTGTCCTTATGGGGCAATAGCGGCACTTTTGTTTTTTCGGTAATATTATCAGGGATATGAGAATGGATAGCGGAGGAATACTTCTCTTTTCATTCTTTTTTTATGCCCAAATGAAAGGCAGGATTGCCACAATCAGCTTTGGCTGTTTATGGATAAATAAATTTAAGAAAGGTGGTACACACATGAAAGAAACAAAGATTTATGCAGATGAGTTTTGCACTACATTTGCAAGCACAACGGAGATGCTGGAATTTCTGGCTGAGAGGGCAAAGCAGTCCAAGTGGATTCGAAAGCCTACCAGGATGCTAAAACTGGTTCCATTGGAAAAGGAGGCAGAAACCATTGAAGAAGCCTGTGAAAAAGAACTGGAAGGAATAGTAGAGGATACAGAAAAGAATACCCAGTTGGTATTAAAAGTGAACAAGGATTTTTATCCGGTTCGTGACTGTGCTATTCATACAATTCTGAAAAGAGCCGGCATTAATGGAACAGGATTAAAGAAACTGGAGAAAGCTACTTATGCAAAGGTAGTAAACTACTGTCTTCAGGTAGCGAAAGGAGATGCCTTAATCAAGGTGGCAGATGGAAAAGTATCTGCAGTACATGGCGGTGATGATCATGATTACTGTGTACTGGATATGCAGACAATCTTCAATATGACAAGTGATTATCTGAAAGCACATTTTAAGGGAAGTACTTATCTGGAGGGATCTGGAAGTTTTGACCATTCCATTGTGTCCGCTATGTGGACTTTAGGAGGAAATCAGGAACTTTTGGATACTTATCACCAGGCTTTGGAGGATCATGGAATTGAGGATAAGAGCCTTGCTCCTGCACTGCGCCTGACTACTTCTGATGTAGCAGTAAGTGGTGTGAATCTGTATCCCATGATGCTCTCACAAACCAGTAACCGTGTCATTAACCTGGGCAGTCCTATCAAACTGTCACATGATAGAGGGGCGACCTTACAGGATTTCCGGAATAATCTGGACAAAATTTTTTCCCGTTATCAGGAAGCAGTTAAAGGAATTGTTGGTTTGATGGATATAGATATCCAAAACCCTGTAAACTGTCTGCATCTGATTATGAAGGAACTCAAAATCAATCAGAAAATTCGAAATGAAGTAGTAGATCTTTTTGTGGGACAATATGGGGAAGAACCATGCACAGCTCATGATCTTTATTTTGCCATGCACGAAGCTGCTTTCTTTGCTGCTTGTGAAGGATTTTCTGCACCACGGATTTTAAAATTGGAAGAAGATATTGCAAAAACACTGGCCTTTGACTGGAAAGGGTTTGATGTATATGGAACGATTAAATTATAAGGAGGAAATGAGATGAATACAGCATTAAATTATCAGCCGGAAGTTCTTGTTGATACAGCAGATTTGAGCCGAGAAGATTGGTTGGATTACCGGCGTCTTGGTATTGGTGGAAGCGATGCAGCGGCAATCATGGGCTTATCCCCATTTGCGACAATCAGGGATTTGTATTTCGATAAAATTGGTGTTACGCCAGTAATCGAAGAAGAGGAAGAAAACTGGGTAGCGAAAGAAGTGGGACACCGCCTGGAAGATTTGGTTGCCATGATTTTTGCCAAGAAGACTGGACTTGAAGTTTTCCCTGTACGAAAAATGTTCCGGCATCCGCTATATCCGTTTATGTTAGCGGATGTGGATTACTTTATCCGTTTTCCAGATGGCAGCATTGGGATTTTGGAATGTAAAACCTGTAATTACAATGCAAAAGACAAATGGGCAGATGATGGGATTCCTGAAAACTATGTTTTGCAGGTTCGTCATTATCTTGCAGTCATGAATATGAATAAGGCATATATTGCTTGCCTTTATGGAAACAATGAAAATGAATTTGTTTACCGGTGTCTGGAACGAGATAGAATGGAGGAAGAAGAACTCATTGACCAGGAGAAATACTTCTGGGAGGAATATGTGGAGAAGAAAATAGAACCACCGTATTCCGGAAAGCCAGATCTCATTTTGGCTAGTATCCGGAAATATAATGGTTACGCAGACAAATCAATTCCTGAAATCAGCATATCTAGCTTGGAATCACGCAGTCTTGAAAAATATCTCAAATTATCTGAAGAAAAATCCCAATTGGAAAAGAGAAAAAAGGAGATTGAAGCGGAACAACGTGCATTGAGTGTACCGTTTGTCGAGCTTCTTGGACAAGGGTGTAAGGCAGTGATCGAGGATGGGAGTTTCCGTTACCGGATTACTTATAATCCTACGATACGCACCCAGATTGGAAAAGAAAATATGGAGAAGCTGAAAAATCAGCATCCGGATATCTACGAAGAATACACAAGCACTACAGAAAGCAGGATTTTCCGGATTAAAAAGGAGGTTGCATAATGTTACAAGGAAAAAAGGCATATATCTGTTCTCCGCTGTCTGCCCGGAATCCAGAGGGAGTGCAGCATAATATGGAATTGGCAAAATACTATCTCATGCAGATGAAAAGGCTGTATCATTGCCGTACTTTTGCTTCACATGCTCATCTTCCGTTAATGTTGGATGACCGTATCCCAGAAGAGCGTGAGACTGCAATGCAGATTGGAGCTTTGATGCTGGATTTATGTGAAGTATTAATTATTTGTGGCTCCTGCATTAGCGAAGGAATGAGAAGAGAGATTCAGACAGCATTCGAGAAAGGAAAGGACGTTTATTGGTATGATTCCAAGATGAAACCAGGCGAATTGATGAAAGTAGAGAACTGGAGGAGTATAGACGATGAGGTGCAAATATATACGTAAGATTTTTCAAAATGAGGAAAACGGATATACGGTTGCATTATTTTCCACGCTGGATCATGAGGTTCCTCTTTCTGCCAGAGATAAATTTTGGGCAGACAAAAAAATCATTGCGTTTACTGCAAAAGGATATGACCTGCCTCTTACGGATGAAATCGAAATAGAAATGGAAGGCGAGTGGGAGACAAATTCCCATGGAACACAATACAAGGTAGAAACTTTTTTGGAAGTTGTACCTAGAACAAGGGAAGGTATCTTAGGATACCTTTCTTGTGGTTCTTTAAAGGGAATTGGTCCCAAAACGGCAGAACGGATTGTCGATCGTTTTGGTCTGGATACCTTGGAGGTAATGGAAAAGTATCCACAGGAATTATTAAAGATTCAGGGGATATCTCAGAAAAAACTGGACCGTATTGTGGATTCTTTTGGAAAAAACAAAGTATTCCGGGAATTGATGACTTTTTTATCACCGTTTCATGTTACGCCTAAAAAAGCAAATATGATTCTTCAGAAGTTTCGGGATCAATCCGTAGAAATCATTCGGAAGCAGCCTTATATACTCTGCTCAGTCAAAGGGTTTGGTTTTCTCACTGTGGATGCCATTGCAAGGCAGTGCTGTGCTGCAACAAATGATCCTATGCGTATTTCCGGATGCGTCAGCTATGTGTTGCGGGAAGCCATGAAGCAGAACGGACATTTATATCTGGAGCAGGAAATTCTGGTGAAAGATGCATTGAAGGTTCTGAATAAAGAACCGGATCTTCAGCCGGTGACGGAAACAGAGATTTTAAAAGTGTTATATCGTCTGGTCATGCAGGACAGTATCGTAGTAGAAGAGAATAGGGTTTACATTACCAAACAGCATCAGGAAGAAGAGGATACAGCCTCTATGATTGCAAGAAAATTGCACGAGCAAATTCCAGCTCTTACGATTGAAAAGGAACTGGAGGAAGCACAGGAGGATTTAAACATAACATTATCCGAACAGCAGAAAGAAGCAGTGCGTATGGTTTTTGCAAACCCGATCTGCATTATTACTGGAGGACCTGGAACCGGCAAAACAACGGTTTTGAAGGTCATTTTGTATATCTATCAGAAAAAATGTGGGAATGAAGTCAAACTGATGGCACCGACTGGACGTGCTGCAAGGAGAATGGCAGAGAGTACTGGAAATGGAGATGCAACTACTATGCACATGGCACTGGGGCTTTTTGGTGACGGTGATTATGAAGCACTTACGGATAAACTATCCGCAGATTTTATTAATGCGGATGAGGTATCTATGGTAGATATGCACCTTGCCTATGAATTTTTTTACAAGATAAAGGCAGGGGCAAGGGTGCTTTTGGTCGGGGATGTCCATCAGCTTCCTTCAGTAGGAGCTGGGGATGTGTTCCGGCAGCTTATCTTGTGCGGGAAAATACCGGTTACTGTTTTAAATCTGGTATATCGCCAGGGGAAGGACAGCAACATCCCCATAAATGCTCAACTTATCAATGAAGGAAAGACAAACCTGCAATGGGGGGATGATTTCCAGATGGTTGAATGTTCAGGAGCAGATGCGGCGGCACAAATTGTTAAAAATATCTATCTCAAGGAAATTCAGATGTATGGTATGGAGCAGGTACAGATACTTTCTCCATATAAAGTGAGAAGTGCAGCCGGTGTCTTGGAACTGAACCGCAGTCTGCAGGACGAGGTAAATCCTCCTGTATCCGGAAAAAGGGAGCTTCATCTTGGCGGTGAGATGTTTCGGGAAGGTGACAGAATCCTTCAAAACAAGAATACAGAATTTGCCAGTAACGGAGATTTGGGTACATTGGTACAGATTGCTGAAGATGAGGACAATAACCCTCTGGTTCAAATCGTATTTACAGATGGCCGCAGGGTGAAGTATGAGGCAGAGCAGGTGGAAATGATTGAACATGCAAACGCCATAACCATACACAAAAGCCAAGGAAGCGAGTGCCAGGTGGTCATCATTCCGTGGCTAAAAGCTTTTTATCCCATGCTGAAGCGGAACATCTTTTATACGGGAATCACCAGGGCAAAACAGCGTGTTTATATTGTTGGGGAATGGAAAGCCGTTTGTCAGGCAATCCACACAGATGATACGGGAACCAGAAAGACGATGCTGGCAGTAAAAATACAACAGTATTGTGAACGGTATCAGAGACAGGAAAACAGACGGATTCCTGCAACAATTTGCAACCGGGCTGTGTAAAAAAATAGCAAAATAGTTCAATGTTGAGAATTGGCAGGTTATTACTTTATGAAGGGATGTCCTGCCGGTTCCAAAGAAAGGAGCAGGCAATGAGCGAATTATTATATAACAAGTCAAAAGCAGTAGAAGAACTGAATAAAGTGGAAGGATTTTATCCTCTGGAACTTGCCAGAGTTATTTCTAATGAAGGGCAGGAGGAACAACGGTATCTGGATGTGAAATATCGGAAGCTGTGGTTCCGTCTGGTAAATCCTACAGGCAAGATTATCAGCCGGATTGTTCACTTTACTGAAAATATGGCAGTCGTAGAAGCCAGAATTTATCTGGATAAGTGTGATCAGGAAGATAATTATATTGCAAATTCCTTTTCACAGAAGTTTCGTACAGCAGATACACAGTTTGGGGATAAATTTCTTGAAATGGCAGAAACAGCGGCAATTGGGCGAGCTTTGGCAGATGCGGGGTATGGCCTGCAATTTGCTGATGTAGGGGAAGGAAATGATCCAATGCAGGTAGATGCAGGAATTCCTGTAAATCAGGGAACACAGATGCAGACTGCGATGCCAGCACAAACCCCTGCATCAGGAATGCAGCAGACTCCCAATCAGTCAGCAGGAACCATGCCATCATTTCCGCCTCAAGCAACTCCGGGGCAGCAGATGATGGAACAGTTTTATCAAGAAGCACAAGCCAATGGAAATACGATTGGCGGGGGAACGGGTACAGGACAGATGACAAATCCGGTAATGATTCCGGCAACTGGATCTGTACCAGTTATGCAGCAGATGCCTTCTAAGCCGCAATTTCTGGATCCCAATATGCCAGTGGAAGAACTGGTGAAAAGGATGAGTTATGAGCAGGCAATACAAGTAGCCGTAACAGGACAGGGAAAATTTAGTGGAAAAACCATGGGACAGGTTGCAATAGAAAGTCCTTCCAGCTTGCAATGGTTCGCAGAACAGTATCATGGACAGAACCATTTCATACCGGCGGCAGCCAAAGTAATTCTTGCAAAGGCATAGCAAATAGCCGGCTTAACATTCTTTCCACAGCCTTTATTGGCTGTGGAAGAAAGGAGGAACCATAGAGTGTATGATATGTCAGGCTTTAGCTACGATATCACAGATGTCGTGCATTTACTGCAGCTTAGAGTACGGCATAAAAATTCTTCGTCAATGGATGTGAATTGTCCATTTTGTGGAGAAACAAAAGGGAAAATGAATGTTAATCTTCAGAAAAATGTGTTCCGGTGTAATCGGTGTGATGCTTCTGGCGGAATGCTGGAATTATACGGAAGACTGCATGGTGTTTCCAGTGCAGATGCAAACCGACAGATCCGGGAAGCTCTGGGAAAGGGGGAATACCGTACGGATTATCAGGTGGTTCATAAAGAAGAGCCTGTAGAAATTTTTAATGCCGAGTTAGCGGATGCGGATGTCATTGACCGAACATATCAAGAAATGTTGTCGTTATTGACCTTAAATGATAAACATCAGGAAGATCTTAAAAAAAGAGGGCTGACGAAAGAACAGATCGAGATACAGAGGTATCGTAGTGTACCATTGTTTGGAATTAAAAATATGGTACAAAAACTGTTGGAATCTGGACAGACGGTAAAAGGTGTGCCGGGATTTTATGAAGATCAAGATGGGAAATGGACAATTAATTTTACTTCTAAAAATTCTGGGATTTTGATACCGATTCGGTCTATGGAAGGAAAAATACAAGGATTTCAGATACGGTTGGATCAGGTAATGGAGGGACGGAAGTATATCTGGCTTTCCAGTGTGAAATTCCAAAATGGAGTATCATCAGGGAGTCCGGTACATGTCATAGGAAGTCTGGACGCAGAACAGATCTATTTAACAGAAGGTGCATTAAAAGGTACGATAGCCCACTATTTATCTGGAGATACGTTCATTTGCGTTGCAGGTGTCAATCAGTACAGAAATTTAAAGCCAGTTTTGGAAACACTGAAAAGCAGGCATCTGCAGCACCTATATGAAGCTTATGATATGGATAAAAAAATGAAGGTATATTGTGATGGGGATTCTGAGAAATGTGATGCCTGTCAACGTAAACCAGCCACTTTTTATTGTCCGCATAAGATGCAAAAACGGCAGATTCTACAGAACGCTTGTAGAAAGGTGTATGAAATCTGTAGTGGATTGTCTATTTCCATGAGCCGTATGGTTTGGGACATGGATTCTTATGGTGAGTGGAATGGGCAGATCAAAGGAATTGATGATTATTACTATGTATTGAAAAATACGGGGTGAATATGGACCGGGCAAGTTGTCCGGTCTTATGGAAGAGGAGGATTCGATGAAACGAAAGAAAATTTACGGCATATTTATGCTTGTAGCCATTGCTGTTTTTTTATTTGCAGGAGGAAGGATACTGCAAATTTATTTGAATTATCAGGAAAGTCAAAAAGTCTATGAGCAGATGAAAGAGTTTACACAAAAGATAGAGAATCAAGACCTGTCACCAGAAGCGGTTCCAGGGGAAACGCCAGAGGAGGTCGCAGAGCAGGGATTCCTACAGGTGGATTTTAACAAGCTGGAAGAAATCAATCCAGATGTCATTGCATGGATTGAGATTCCTGGCTTGGAAATTAGTTATCCGGTAGTCCAGGGGAGGGATAATGACTATTATCTGCATCACCTGATTACGGGAGAAAATCATAAAAGTGGCAGTATTTTTATGGACTTTCACAACCAGGAGGATTTATCAGACAGAAATACCATTATCTATGGGCATAATATGAAGGATGGGAGCATGTTTGGAACCCTGGATCAGTATCAGTCACAGGCACTTTATCGAAACTATCCCTATTTTTATATGTATGTGCCAGGATATATTTATGAGTATCAGATTTTTTCCTGTTATGCAGCACCGACGGATCATCCAGCATATACTTATGATTTTCCTACTTCTGAGGACTATGAAGTTTTTCTGGAAACACTACAAAGAAGTGCTGCGTATAACACAGGGATGACAGTTACCAAGGAGGATCAGGTAGTGACCTTATCAACTTGTGTAAATACCCGAAAGGATTATCGCTATTTAGTACATGGAAAACTGAAACAGAAAATAAAAATGGAGGAATAACAGATGTTAGATTTTGAGTATGCAAAGGCATTGGCAGAGGTTGTGCTGGATACAACTTGCAGCGAAAAAGAAAGAGAAGTACGGCTGGAGTGTTTAACCCAAATATTTGGCAGAGCAAATGCTTATTTAAAGAAAGGCTTCTTACCCGATGTGGTAGAGGCTTTTTTTGTGCGAAAAATGGAAGGTTTGCCACTGGTATCGACAAAGCAGGATATGCAGGATTTTTTGAAAGTCAGTACACCCCATTATTTTGGCGGGAAATTTACAGTTAGTAATATTCCGTATTATTCAGAGGAAGAAGAACTGCTACTTTGGTCAGAAACATCACTTCGTGGTCCATTGATTACAGCCGGATACGAACGCTATATGGAACTGTTTAAAAAGATTTTGCCTCAAAAGGCAGAACAGATTAATTTTTTATAGGAGAAGGAATATGTACATACAAAAGAAAGATTTAAAATATCAGGATTGGGCGTTTGCCCAGCGGAAAAATCTGCCTTATGAAGAAAAGGTAAAACTGGCAATACGCCGCATTGAAGAATGGAATGAGTTTTGGGAAGGACAGGTATATTTAAGTTTCAGTGGAGGCTTAGATTCTACTGTTTTGCTGGCTTTAATTCGGATGACTTTGGGAAAGGAAGTGCCGGCAGTATTTTGTAATACAGGGCTAGAATATCCGGAAATTGTTTCATTTGCCAGAAAAGCAGCATTATATGGGGCATTTGAAGAAATACGTCCGAAAAAGAATTTCCGGCAGGTTATATTGGATGAAGGTTATCCTGTAATCAGCAAAGAAAATGCTGCTAAAATAAGAAAATTGCGACATGGAAATTTATCAGAACGTTACCGTAATTATCTATTAAATGGTGACGAAAGAGGAAAATTTGGTATGTTGCCTAAGAAATGGCAGAGATACATAGATGCTCCATTTGAAATTTCTGAACGTTGCTGTGATATTATGAAGAAGAAACCATTCAGGCAATATGTGAAAGAAAAAGGAAGGGTTCCTTTTATTGGAATTACCCAGGACGAGTCCTTTCGCAGGGCTCATCAGTATGAGAAAACAGGCTGCAATGTATATACAGATTCCATGGTTAAAAGCCAACCGCTTGGACCATGGACAAAGCAAGATATATTTCGCTTTGTCTATGAACACCTAGGAAAACAAATTCCGGTAAAAGGTGGAACTTCATATCCATTTGAAATTTGTAGTGTATATAAGGAGGTCAAAAGAAACCTACAGGGATATTATCAGCTTACGGGAGAACAAAGAACTGGCTGTATGTACTGTTGTTTTGGTGTTAATCAGGAAGAAGAACCCAACCGCTTTCAGAGAATGATGCTAACCCATCCAAAGTGCTATGCTTTTGTATGAAAGCGGTGGAGAAAGGTGGGCTGGGATTAAAGGATGTGCTGCGATACATGGAGATACCGTATGAAACTTGGGAATCCGTTGGTCAGATGTGCCTGAATTTTGATGAAGATAGAATTGCATAGGAAAAGAAAGCACCTGTCTGTAGCAAAATGCTGCAGACAGGATATTTTTTTGAAAAAAAGTTGCTTTGTACGGAAGCTCTGCGTACAAGAGAAGTATAAAGAAAAAAGGAGAGATGATTTTATGATAAAAAAAGTTCGGATTGCGGTAGACCATGGCAATAGAAATATGAAAACCTGTTCCCAGGTATTTACGACAGGGCTTACCATTCAGGATAAAAAGCCTGCCAGAGGGGAAAAGTTCCTGTTCTATGAGGGAAAGTATTATGTGCTGAGTGAAAATAGGATTCCTTATCAAAGAGATAAAACGCAGGATGATCGGTTTTTTATCCTTACTCTATTTGCAATCGTAAAAGAGCTGGAGGAAAACCCTCAAATTCAACCAGGGGATGTCATTCAGGTGGATCTTCCGATTGGGCTGCCACCCAAGCATTATGCAGAACTTTGTGAACGGTATGAAGCATATTTTAAAAGACAAGGGAAAATCCATGATATCAATTACTGTGGTAGTACATATCATATCACCATTGGAGAGGTAATGGCATTTCCGCAGGACTATGCGGCTATGATGACTATGATTGAAAAGCTGCAGCAGATTCCCAAAGTAGTAGGAATTGATATAGGAGGATTTACTACAGACTATCTTCTGATGCGGAAAGGTAATCCGGATATGGAAGCCTGTGATTCCATGGAAAAAGGCGTGATTACCATGTATAACAAGATTATTTCAGGGATTAACAGTGAATATGATATTTTGTTAGAGGAAAGTGATATTGACAGTATCCTTCAGGGAAACACAGAGTTTTATGAAGAGGCTGTAGTCCGTATGACAGAAGGTATGGTGCAGGATTTTGTAAAAGATCTGCTGAACAGTATTCGAGAAAGAGGTATAGATACCAAAGCAGCATATACGGTATTTATTGGAGGCGGGGCAAAGCTATTGAGCCATTTCCTGGAACAATCAGACCGTCTGGGGAAATATACCTTTATTGAGGATATTTCTGCCAATGCCAAAGGATATGACAGACTGTTTCAGATTATGTAGAGGAGTGTGATAAATGTGGAGAAAAAGAATCCCTATAAATTCACACTTGGATTTGATAAAACAAAGCCTTCACATGTGAGGGCAACAGAAATCCTAAACTCTGTAAAGGATAAGGCAGATTTAATCGCTTCAGCGTTGGTATCTTACATAGATGATGTCCGACAAGAGGAAGGGGCTGTTTTAAGCAATGAAGCTCTTCAGGTTCTAATGCAGGAGATGGTAAAGCAAGAAGTAGCAAAAGCAATGCACCTGCATTCCATAAAGCCAGAGGAACCGAATCATAATTCAAATAGTGTAATGGCTGTGCAGCAGGAATCACTTGAAACCATTACTCCGGAAGTAGCAAAAAGTGTAAGAGATGCTATGAGCATATTCCGTAATCGATCATAAACAAAAAAGAAGCACTCTGATTTTGAGATGCTTCTTTTTTTGTGGTGCGCCTGGCGGCGCACGTTTCTAACGGGTGAAAGTCGTGTGTTCTGCAAGCTGTTATCAGCTTGCCAGTGAAAGTCTGGTCAAGGTAATCGCCAGTGAGCCTTGTAGCGAACCTCCAATGCTTTTGGGTGACCGACTGTGTTGAAGCGAGGTATGCCTGTGAGAAACAGGTGCAAAATAGCAGTCCGTAACATAAAGTGAATCCTGTAGCATCGTTACGTTAGCCCTGTAAGGGACAAGAGGGAGTCGAGTCACTGACTTTCTGACGAAGACCATGGAAGATGTGGGGATACTGGAGTACAGCATTGAGGAACCCTTCGGTGTAGAGGGAGCGGAATGTTATGAAAGTTGATAACGGAACAGAAGAGATCTCATACCATCATATAACCACAAGTATGTAACTGAGGATATAAGCACGCATGCGAAATTTCTTGAGAAGTGGTATGAGAAGTCGGAGGAGCCCATAGTATCTATGAACTATTGGTAAGAAAAACAATGGGAGAAAAGGGGCTCTGCTTTAATCAAGATTAACGGGAAGGTAAGGGATAGTGCATGCCAAATATTGGACAACAACACTCAACAGAAAAATCACGACAACTTCAACGTAATCTATACCTGACAGCCAAAAAGGATAAGCAACGCAGATTTCATGCGTTGTATGACCGTATCTTTCGCCTGGATATTTTGTGGCGGGCATGGAAAGAAGTGCGAGAAAACAAGGGGAGCGCTGGGATTGACGGCATTACCTTTGAAATGATTGAGGAATACGGAGTAGAAGAATACTTGTTGGATATTCAAGAGGATTTAAAGAATAAGAAATACAGACCTAAACCGGTAAAGAGAGTATACATTCCAAAACCGGATGGGAAGCAAAGACCATTGGGGATTCCGACTATTAGAGACAGGATTGTGCAACAAGCCTGTAAGATAGTGATAGAACCTATCTTTGAAGCAAATTTTCTGGATAGTTCTTATGGATTCCGTCCTAAAAGAGATGCAAAACAGGCTACAGAAAAAGTGAAAAAAGAATTATATAAAAACTGGTATGTAGTAGATGCGGACATACAGGGATACTTCGACAACATCAATCATGAAATACTACTGGGATTATTAAATCGTCGCATCAGTGATAGAAGGGTCATTAAGTTATGCAGACAGTGGTTACAGTCAGGAGTCATTGAAAATGGGAAATATTATCCAACGGAAAAAGGCTCACCGCAAGGAGGAGTCATTAGTCCGTTGTTAGCAAATATCTATCTTCATGTATTGGACTCCTACTGGGAAAATCATAAAGAACTGGGCGTCATAGTCAGATATGCAGATGATGCAGTGATTGTGTGCAGAACAAGAAAAGATGCAGAATTAGCGTTTGAGCATCTGAAAAGAATAATGACTAAGTTGAAACTGACATTGAATCCGCAAAAAACAAAGGTTATAGATATGAATAAGGAGAGCTTTGACTTTCTTGGATTCCGTTACCAGAAGTTTGGTAAAACCAAAAGCGGACGAAAGTTGCCTTATATGATGCCTAGTAAAAAGGCGATGAAAAAGGTGAAGGACGCAATCAGAGTAATTACTTGCAGAAAGTCAGCCTATGAGGGTCTGGAGCAAAAGGTGGAGAAATTAAATCCACTTATAAGAGGATGGAGAAATTACTTTCAGCATGGAAACTCAACAAAACGATTTAAACAGCTTGATGAATACGTGTGGATGAAGCTATGGAGACGGGTGTATTACAGGCGAAAGCAGAAGAAATACAGAGAGCATGTGTTGTATGGATTTCGAAAGTGGTATGCAACCAGTGGAATAGAGTACTTTTATTATCTAAATAAGAAAAGATATGTGACGGTCTTTTGAATGCTGCGGGAAGAAGATTATCGGAAAGCCGTGTGAGGGAGAACCTCATGCACGGTTTGAGGTGGCAGGCGATGGAAACGGAAACTACCGCGCCATCGCTTGACCCTACCCGAATCCGCCCGGTAGCGGGAAGGATATAGCCGAAGGCAAGGGTGTCCATCGTGAGGTGGAATCTGAAGGAAGCCGGATGTGGGGAACCAACTAACCTACGGGCAAACCTCCGGTCTGACGGAAAGAAATCGTATATAAGGCTGTACATGAGGGTAAGTCTGCCACACAAGATGAAGCCCGATAGCTACACGGAATCATGTGCAGTAAATGCGGCAGATGGATGGAGGGAAAGAAACGTGTGGTACCCAGGGAGGTCTGTACGGAACGCTCTGAAAAGAGTAACCGTTACCGGAAGGTAACGCTGAACGTACAGAAGTCAGCAGAGGCCACAGTAGCTGGAAGTTTTTTTTTTTCGGCGAAGGGCTGAATCAATAGGAGTCTTTAGTACGACAGGGAAAGGGGGAATGGGCAGATGGGTACAGAAAACATAGAAAGCTGCTCGCAAAGAGATAGCGCGGAACGCAAAGGGTATGTGAGAGCGCACCGCTCATTCAACCGGATATGGAAGGAAAGGGACAGTGCAGAGCCGGACCTCTTAGGTAAGATACTGGACAGGGACAACCTGAACCGGGCTTACAAAAGAGTAAAGGCAAACAAGGGAGCGCCGGGAGTAGATGGAATGACCATTGAAGCGGCACTGCCGTGGCTAAAGGAGCATAACCAGAAACTGACAGAGAGAATACGAAGGGGAAAATATACCCCTACTCCTGTCAGACGAGTGGAAATCCCGAAGCCAGACGGAGGAAAGCGGAAACTCGGCATCCCGACCGTCATCGACCGCATCATTCAACAGGCAATGCTCCAACAGCTTATGCCAATCTATGAGCCGCTGTTTTCGGATGACAGCTTTGGCTATCGTCCGGGAAGAGGGGCAAAAGACGCCATTTACAGGATAAAAGAGTACATCGAACAAGGCTACATAAGGGCAGTCGTCCTCGACTTGTCAAGGTACTTCGACACGCTGAACCACACAATCCTCTTAAATCTGCTGAGAAAGCAGGTAAAAGACGAGAGGGTCATACAGATGGTAAAGCGATACCTGAAAGGCGGAGTGATGGAAAACGGTGTTGAAACAGAGACAGAAGAAGGCTCCCCGCAGGGAGGGAATCTATCCCCACTCTTAGCAAATGTGTATCTGAATGAATTCGACTGGGAGTTTCACAGACGGGGCGTACCGTGTATTCGCTATGCAGATGATATCGTACTGTTGGCGAAGAGTGAACGGGCGGCGGAACGACTGTTGGAGAGCAGTACGAAATATCTGGAAGAAACATTAAAGCTAAAAGTGAACCGGGAAAAGAGCAGGACAGTCAGCGTGTTCGCAATCCGAAAATTTAAGTTCCTTGGCTTTTGTTTTGGGAAGAACGGAAAAGGAATTTATATCCGTGTCCATGGAAAGTCATGGAAGAAAGCCAAGGAGAAACTGCGACAGCTCACTTCCCGGAGCAAATGTGGGAGTATCATCCGAGCTATGGAAAGGATAAAAGTTTATATGCGAGGATGGCTGAATTACTATGGAATAGCGGACATGAAGAACAACATCGAAAGCATGAACGGATGGCTGTACCGCCGAATAAGGATGTGTATCTGGAAGCAGTGGAAACTGCCAAAGACCCGGAAAAGAAAACTAATGGGTCTGGGAATGCCAGAGTGGGTTGCCTGTGAAGGGGCATACAGTAGAAAATCCTATTGGAGGATGTCTAATACAGGTGTGGTCAAAAGAGCATTAACGAAAGAAAGACTGATAAACTGGGGCTACTATGATATAGCCACAGCGTATCAGTCTCTGCACGTCAACTATTGAAACCGCCGTGTACCGAACGGTACGCACGGTGGTGTGAGAGGACGGCGGTTAATCACCGCCTCCTACTCGATTATTTTTTATCGTCCACAGGAAACGCACAGATTGGACAAAGGTTTTTCACAGATTCTATCCATATACTCATAGGTTAGATATTGTTAGAAAAAGTTAATCGGAATGCTCTGTTTCTTTTAATGCAGAAAGAAGTTCACGCAATGTACGAAGGGCAATCTGGCGATCATCTTCGGAACAGGTTTGCAGCTCTTTCATGATTTGATATGTGGTAGTATCTGCTTCATCTTCCTGAACAACGGAATCAATAGAAATTCTCAAATACTGGGTAAGAGGAATCAAAGTAGCAAGCTCTGGATTTCCATTGCAGGTTTCAATATCAGAGATTGTTCGTGTGGAAACTCCTGCCCGTTCTGCCAGACTGGACTGTGACAGGCCAAGCCGTTCTCTTTCGCTTCTTACCGTGTAGCCTAATTTTTTCTTGACGGTATCCATCCGCATCCGCATCACCTCACTTATTGTTTTATTTTAACGTAGATTGATAGTAAGAGAAACGCATTATAGCACATGATAAAACGCAATATAGTGTGAGTAAGCGGTGCTTTAGAACCTGTAAAAGGAGGAAAGCACCCATGCTGCAAGCAAGGAAAAGGCATTCGTGTAGCGATTCATCAAAAAAATTCTTCCATTATGGGGAAACGAAGAGAGTCATTTATATGCAGGATATGCGTTAAGTGTTAGATGTTCCGTGCAGTATCCTGCATGGTTTAGAAGAAATGTCGGATTAGTTGAATGCTGGTTCGGCTTTTTCTTTTATCATGGAAGGAAACTATTTTTTTATCCTGGCTGCAGATCGCCACCTTTAGAAATTTGGAAACTAATTCATTTTCAAATTTCGGAGGTAAAGGATGAAAGAAGAGAAAAAATACAGTGGATCTAAAACAAGAAACTATTTTACGGCATATTTGTTGGCATCTATCCAGGGGAGAAGGCTCCGGTATCTGGAAAAGCAGCAGAAAATATTATTTGCGGAGGAGAATCTGGAGGATAAAGAAATCACAGATATAGACATTTCTTTGGAGGAACGATTAGAACTTGAGAAAAAGGAACAGTTACTTCTGGATGAATCCAAGGGAATTTATCCAGAGTGGAATGAGATGACGGACATAAACCTTATGGAAGCCATGTTTTCTTTGCAGGAGGAAGAACGAAAGCTTATCTATCAGCATGTATTTGAGGAACGTACATTTAAAGAAATGAGCATCTTGAATCAGATGCCGGAAGAACGGTGTAAAGGTGCATATTATTGGGCTATCCGCAAAATACGAAAGAGAATGGGAGGAAAGAAATCATGAATTTTAAAGAATTGTTATACCGGGCAAGGCAAGGGGATGAAGATGCTATTCTGGAAATATTTGAAATGTACCGACCACTTTTAATTAAAAATGCTTTGGTAGATGGGATCTTTGATGAAGATCTGTATCAGGAATTGACAGCAGAATTACTGAAGTGCATACGGTATTTTAGAGATGTAGAATAGGTTTATAGGGGAAGCGTAGCGGTACAATCGTTACGCTTCTTTAGCATATTCTATTATTTTCAGTAAATGGATTACATAATTATAGTTACCAATTAGGAAATAAAAAATGCAATCGAGACAAGAATACTAGACGATTACTATGCTACTACTTAATATAAAGATAAAGGAGGGGATTTTATGATGATTCAACAGAAGGGATAAATGATATGGGGTAAAAAATTGGTAATGCAGTAGAACAAGAATTAACGCAAAAATATAGAAATCGTGTAGCAGCATGCTGCAGGGAGCCTAAGTTATAAATTATGCTGATTGTTCCTTAGTATTAGATTTTTTGTATGTAACTTATTAATAGCAGAAAATGTTATAGTGTGAGGGGGTTAAATGAGAAATAGATTATTAAAATATTTGATAGGTCTACTATTTATGAGTCTAGGGACTGTGTTTATGCTGAAAAGTGAGTTGGGTGTGGCTGCGTTTGATGCACTGTGTATGGGACTATCTAAAAATATACACTTTTCAACTGGGAAGTGTTGTATGGGATTAGGGATTCTTATAATTTTTATTAATTCGATTATAGAGAAGAAGATTCCGAGTGTTTTTTCTTTTTTAACAAGTTTAATTGTAGGAATGTGTATCGATTTTTGGATGAAATTGATTATTTATATCCCATATACAAGTTTATGGCGACTTTTTTTCTTAATAATTGGTATGTTGATAAACACTTTCGGGATAGCCTTATATATATCAGCAGAGTTATCTAAAGGACCGATAGACCAGTTAATGTTGAACATAAGCAATCTACTGAAGACAAATATTTGGATTGGAAAAACGTGTATGGAAGTTTTTTTTCTGATAATAGCGTTAGGATTAAAGGGACCGATAGGTGTAGGTACAATTATTGTTACTTTCGCATCGGGCGTTTTAATTCAAAAATTTTTAGAAATGATGAAAGAAAGGAAAGACAAGAATGATGGATATATTACAAGAGAAAAAAGATAAAGATGTAGTGGTTTTATTTTCAGGTGGAATTGATTGTAGTTTGGTTTCCCTACTGTTAAGGAAAGACGGATATAGAGTGCATTTATTACATTATGATCATGGCGCAAGCATTTCTAATGGATTGCACAGGATTAGATTTCAAGAATTAAAGAATTTGATGGGAGAAGATAAGATTTTATTACAGGAGTTATCGCATAGGGGACTCTTTCGGAAATTGGCTTTAGCTAATATAGAAAACGATTTTGCAAAATATAAAACAAATATGATTTGTTTGGGATGTAGGTTAGCAATGCACATAGAGACCATTATTTATTGTATGAAAAATGATATACATACGGTAGCTGATGGGAGTGTAAAATATCAAAATGATTTTCCGGAGCAAAATGATGCAGCATTAGAAATATTTAGAGAATTATATAAAAAATATGGAATAGAATATAAGACTCTATTAGCAGAAGTCAGTTCTGCAAAAGATGTAAAATATAGATTATTGGATAACGGAATTTCTATACAATCTATGGAAGATACGTGTTTATTTAGTAACACATTTAATAAAGCAGAAGAAAACTCCATAAAGGAGTTTTTGAATGAACGATTATCCATTTGTGATACATATATAGAAGAAAAAATGTGTTTGCTAAAATAAGAGGAGGTACACAGTTATGATAGATAAAGTTGGTGGAATAGTTATTAAAAATAAAAAGGTCTTGGTTGTTCGTAAAAAAACAAAAGAAAATTTTCCGGAGTTTATTATTCCTGGAGGGAAAAGAGAATTTGGAGAAACCGATTTGGAAACATTACAGCGCGAAATGCAAGAAGAAGTAAATCTTAATATTGTCAAAGCGGAGTACCTAGGGGAATATAGAGACATAGCAATTTTTGAAAATCTTCCCATTGTAATGAAAGTATATTTGTGTGAGGTAGAGGGAGAAATACACGTAGAAAATGAAATAAAAGAATTTTGTTGGATTGATAGAAATTATAAAGAGAAGGGGATAAAAGTGGGATCTATTTTGGGGAAATTTGTTCTCCCTCAACTGAGGAAAAGGGAATTGATTTAATTAGGAGACAATAATGATATGGATAATTTATTTGTTTTTGACTTAGATGGAACGATAATTATGAATAATGAAAAAATAAATCCACTAATCTGTCAAGCATTAAGAGAGTTACATAAAAACGGAGAAAAAGTAGTTTTTGCAACTTCAAGATCCTTGAGAGGTGTAAAGGAAGTGTTGCCCGTGCAATTATTAAAATTTCCATTGATTTTATGTAATGGAGCGTTTGCGGTTGTAAATAGTAAGCTTTTTTCAGCAGGGGTTATACCAAAAGGAGAGTATGAAAGAATAGTATATTTTTTAAATAAAAAAAGAATCCCATTTTATTTAGAAATGGGAAATGAATTGTTTATTCCTACTGGCGTTGAACATGATTTTTTGACGTTATTAAAACAAGAGGCAGAAGGAGAAAAGATAGTTCATGAATTAAGTGAGATAAAGTCCAGTGTGTATAAAATTGGTATTGTCCAATCAGTTGGGGCAGATGAATTGAAGAAGATAGAGGATATTAGTGGAAAGATAAAAATTTACCAGCATACAGATAAAACAGTAGATATAATCCCATTGAATTGTTCAAAATGGAAAATGCTACAAGAACTTAAATTGAGCCAAAATAGAAAAAAAGTTATAGCATTTGGAAATGACACCAATGATATAGAGATGATAAAACATGCGGATATAGGAGTAGCAGTTTGTTCTTCTAATAAAGAATTGTCTGATGAGGCAGTTATGAAAGTATTAGATAATACTCCTGATAGTTTAGTGAAGCAAATAGAGGATATATGTAAATATTTAAGAGAATTAGAAATGAGGGAATAAGCGTTATAGTAAGGTGAAAGCGTAGTGTTAATGTTATCTCTAATTTAGGGATGTAAAATAGGATTATAGGAAGAGGCGTAGCGGTATAATCGTTACGCTTCTTTAGCGAATTACATTATTTTTAGTAAATGGATTACATAATTATAGTTACCAATTAGGCAATAAAAAACGCAATCGGAACAAGAATACTAGACGGAATAAACAAGAATCCCCTAATATAATAAAAAATAAGGAGGAGATTTCGATGGAGATGAAGCAAAAAGAATGCGTAATAGTTTGCAAAGAAAATGGTACGGAACAAATAGGAAAAGTAACAGAGGAAGAATGGAAATTGCTAAAACAATACAGGACTTTATGTGAGGAAAATAAATTAACCATCAACATTTTGATTCAGCGATTATTAGCACACGAGAAAGGCAGGGAATAAGTTGATTAAAGTAGCATTATGTGATGATATTATTGACTATAATAAAAAAATGGAGAGTTATATCGAAAAATATGGAAATGAAAATCACGTAGAAGTCAAAACTACTTCGTATGGAAGTGGCAGTCAGTTATTATTGAATTTTCAGAAACGAAAATTTGATGTTATATTTTTGGATGTGTCTATGCCTGAAATGGATGGATTTGAAACAGCGGAGGAGATTCGGAAGAGTGATACTGATGTTTCAATCGTTTTTTGTACTTCTTATTATACAATCACTAATGCAGGGAAAGGCTTTGAAGTTGCTGCAGAAGACTTTTTATCAAAACCTTTGCTGTATAGAAAGGTTGAGAATATCTTAAACAAAATATATAAAAAGAAATTGTTGAATGCAGAGGAAAAATTATTTTTGAAATGTCACGATGGATTGATTACGCTGCAACTTTCCGATATAATCTATATACAAACAGAAAACAAGCTGTTGATCTTACATACAATTCATGGAGATGTGCAAAGTAGCCAAAGAATGAGTGAACTGGAGAAGCGGTTAAGCAAAAAGCAATTTTTTCGCTGTCATAATAGTTATATGGTCAATTTTGATTATGTTGAAGGGGTTAAGAAAGATAGTGTGTTAATCAAAGATAAAGTTCAGAAGTTAAAGACTATTCCAATAAGTAAATATAAGAAAGAAGAGTTCATGAGAGCATTAGCTAGATATGTGGGAAAATGGGAAAACTGAAAATCTATGTCAAAAATATGTTGATTTATACAAAGAATATTGTTGTATGGAAAAAAATGGATTATAGTCCTCATATACTAAACAGAAAGGAGAAAAAACATGGTTAATACTGAAACAACAGAAGAGTTCGTAAAAGAACTGGATTTAACAGAGGAAGAAATAGAAAGTTATACCGGATGTTCTGAAAGAACGCAGAGATGTTTAACTGATTGCCCATGGCCATTTCCAGGGGCATACATTAATGAAGCTAGTTAAAACAAAGAACCGTGTAGCCTATCGGATATGATAGTCTGTGCGGTTTCTTTTTTGGAGGAAAGTATATGTATACAATTACTTTAGAAGTAAACCAAATATGTAATTTACGTTGTACATATTGTTATCTTGGAAGAAAGACAAACCAAAAGATGTCCGAACAGATAGCATACAAAGGATTGGAAATTGCATTTTTAAATGCGGAAAATCATAGAGATCGAAGATTATGGGTGGATTTTGTAGGTGGAGAGGCACTCTTAAGTCTTTCATTTTTAAAGCATTTGGTGGATTATATAGAGGGGCAGGCATTAAAAAGAAATATTTTAGTGACATATTCTATCACGACAAATGGAACTATTTTAAATGATGAGATTTTAGCATGGCTGATTAAATATAGAATTCATTTAAAAGTAAGTATTGATGGAGATGAGGAAACCCATAATAAAAACAGAAAGAGGATTGATGGTGTTGGAAGTTATTCTAATATTATTGAAAACTGTATGTATTTCAAAGAATACGAGAAGAGAACCAAGCAATATATTCAGGCAGCACATGTTGTTACACAGAATAATTATGGGGAAACATTTGAATCTGTTTGCCATTTAGTTGAAAATCTAAATTTTAGCATAGTGGATTCTTCTATTGATGTTATGAATAGATGGACAACCGATCAGTTGGATGGTTTGGCTGATGAATGGGAAAAAGTATTACGTTACTATTTAAAAAGGAAAAAAGCAGGAAAAGCATTTCTTTGGGGACCAATTTTAGATTTGAAGAAATACGGAGAAAATAATGGAGAATCAGGATTTTGTGGTGTAGGTCTTATTCAAATATATATAAAGGTGGATGGGAGAATCTTTGGTTGTGCGGCAAATTTAGAAGATAGTGGGTGCATTGGAGATGTTGAAAATGGATTGTCTAAGGAATGTATCAAAAGATTGAGGAAAATAGGAAAAGAAGGTAATATGTGTTCAAAATGCAGCTTTTCTGTGAAGTGCCAAAGCAAAAATTGCATCATGAACAGTTTGGCATATAGTGGAACAGTAGGTGAACATAATCCTGATATGTGTTATTTTGAAAGGAAAAAGAGGAATCTATGGGAGATATATGCTCCTCAATTATAATTTTTTGAAAATAAAACTTGAAATATGGGTAAAAATACGCTATTTTTATTATAAATACCAACTTATGAAGTGACTGGTAGTAAGTGTTTTATTATATTGATGTGGTGGTGAAAATGAATATAATTAGGCGAAAGAGAAAGGAATTGGGGATTTCTCAAAAAGAATTAAGCGAAAAGTTAGGTACGAGTCAACAGACAATCAGCAGGATTGAAAAGGCAGATATTGAAAATATTCCCTGTAGCTTATTGGTGAAACTGGCAAATATATTTGACATACCAATAGATATTTTGGTATATGGAGATAATAGTGATTTGTGTAAAAGTCAAATTGAAGAATTATGGGATGTTTTTCAAAAGTTAGATGAGATAAATAAAGCTACGTTATTGTTGATGGGAAGAAGGCTAAATGAAGCACAGATGGAAAATATGCTGAAGAAGCAGATAGGTGATATGAGTGATAAAAATAGCGATATGTGATGATGAAAAATATTTTGTAGATACAGTTGAAAAAATGCTAAAAATTTATGCAGAGAAAAATGGTAAGGACTTTTGTATAAAAAAATATACAAAGCCGTTGCAGTTAATGGAATCTTTAAAAGAAGAATTTCAAATTTTCTTTTTGGATATAGAGATGCCTGCGATGGATGGCATGGAGTTGGTGGATATTATCCGCAGACATGATGAAAAATCAATTATTCTTTATGTATCATCTCATAATGAATTTTTAGGGGTTGGATATAAGTATGATGTCCAAAATTTTATTACAAAACCAATTACACAAGTACAGATTAATTGTGAAATGAATAGAGCATTAAGAAAACTAGAGTCATATGAGCAAAAATACATAGCAGTAAAGAATGAGAAAGGATACTTTAAACTATTTCTTTCCGATATAGAATACATTGAAACCGTGAAACGAAAGGTTTTATTTCATCTACGAAATGGAAATCAGGAAGATGGATATTTTAAAATGAGAGATTTAGAAGAACGCTTGGAAAAATACTATTTTGTACGTTGTCATAATGGTATTATTGTAAATGTCGATTGTATTGAATCATTACATGATCTTACCATTACACTTTATTCCGGAGCTAAAATTTATATTACACGGTCTAGAAAACAAAACCTAATGAAAAAAATGGCAGAACGGGGAGGAAGTGTGTAGTGTGTATGCACAGAGTATTATAAAGAATCTTTTTTCAATAATTAATATTTTTCTGATTACATATTTGTTAATTGATAGAAAAAACAATCAAGAGTATCGAAAGAAAAATTGGTATTCCTATGTTTTGTGTATTGGAAGTATTTTTCTGGTGCGGGTAATGGAGAATGGGGTATCCATACATATCGTTTATCATTATATTACGATTGTGATTATTGTCATGTTTATAGGACATTTTTTATTTCAACGGAATATGAAATATTGTATTTTGATAGGCAGTATTTTCTTATCTATTTCGTTATTAGGGCAATTACTAAGCAGTATTTTCCTATATCCATATAGTGGAAATAGAGTATTAGCTGAATTACCAGGAATATACCAAGTGGTGATGATGGTAATTGCAGAAAGTGTTATTATTGCCGGATGTTTGACATTAAAGAAAATTATAGAAAGAATTCCACCGCATTTATCAAGCATTAATGTGATGACAATTTTCATCCCGTTATTGCTTAATATTATAGTTATGGCAGTATGTACCGATAACCTATATAATGATAAAAAGGTAATTATTGGAAACATATGGTCAGTTATTACAATATCAATAGTTCCTATTGTTATGTTTTTAGGAACTGTCTGTAACATAGTGATTTTGGAGAACTACTTAAATGTAAAAAAAATCGAAAATGAAAAAAAGCTTCAAATAAGTGAGATGAGCTTGCAGTATGATTATTATATGAAACAATCGAAAGATATGGAAAATATCCGCAGGCTTTCCCATGATATAAAAAATCATTTGGAGGCATTGAAAGAAAATATAGAGCCAGAACAAAAAATAGATTATATTAATGGTATTGAACGTAAATTAAATAAGTATCAAAGTTACTATAAATCAGGGAATACTTTTATTGATAATTTGCTTCATACGAAACGATTGGAGGCTATCGAAAAGGGAATTGAATTTAAGGTGTTTGCTGATTTCACAGAGTTTAAGCAGGTAAGGAACGAGGATTTATGTGTTATAATTTCTAATACAATAGATAATGCATTAAGAGAATGCCGGTTAATGAAAGAAGAAAATCCTACGGTAGAGTGTTTGATACAACTAAAGGCTAAAAAAGTAAAAGGTTTCTTGTCAATTTTATGTGAAAATAGCCTAAGAGAATCACAAGTACGTTATTTGCGAGACAATACAACAATGGAAACATCAAAAGAAGATAAGAAAAATCATGGTTTTGGTGTTAAAAATATTAAAAGTGTCGTGAAGGATTACGGGGGAGAAGTATCATTTAATGTTTTAGATGATATGTTTTCTGTCTCTGTGATTATTCCGATAGAAATATAGTGGAAAAGATGGTGCTTATGGAAAATAAGTGCCATTTTTTTAGTCCAGGCAGGGCATAAAAAATGCAAACTAAACAAATTTTATGTTTTTCCTTGAAGTAGGATGTAAAATAAAGAAAAAAAGAAGAGGAGGCATGAGTATGCGAAAAAAAATGAAACTATTTATTGCCATGGTATCAGTGGGGGCTTTATTGGGAACAATGCCAGTTATGGCAGCGGAACAACCAGAATTTCCAACGAAAGTGCAGGATATTGCGAATGGTTCTGATGAACTTTACGGGGAAGGAGTTCCGATTGAGCATGGCACAAATCCAGATGAAAGATTTTCGTCTGGTGGGGTAGATCATACACATCAGTATATTGTTGCAAACGCACTTAAAATTCTGAGCAATGATAAAGGAAATAGTGCATTCAATGGTGAGCTGAACTCATCTATTCTTATGGAGGCAACCGACTGGCCGGATAAACTTGGAAATGAAACAGATGCAGGAACTTTTGCAGGACACTTTTATGATCCTGATACTGGAAAAAACTGGCTTGGTCAAAAATCTCCGACAGCTAGGACAAGAGCAGAGTCATATTTTCAGGCAGCAGTAAATGCGTATCGTGCAGGAGATGTACAATTGGCTATGTCAAACTTAGGAAAAGGCACCCATTATGTATCAGACTTAAATGAACCGCATCATGCATCGAACTTGACAGCAGTAAACAGCAATCATTCCGCTTTTGAAAAATATGTTGATAAAAACCGTAAATCTTACACAATAGCAGGAAATTCGTTTGGCTCATCCGTATATACAACCGCATTAAATACATCAACAGGAGATTTGATGTATTCCGCAGCAAAACATGCGAAAGGGCTTGCGGCGGATGCTCAAAAGGAAAGTTCCTATGATAGTGCAGGCAGACAATCTGTGCAGCATGCTATACAGACGGTAACTCAATATATGTATAAATTTGGAAAAGAAGTTGGAATCTATTAATAAGAGTTTTTCAGGTCTTGGTATTAAGAATATCGAGGCCTGTTTTTTATGCCATTTAGACACTAAAATACGCAAAATAATCAAAATATATGGCAAAATAGGAGAATTTGATTAAAATTGTTTTTAGTATATTCAAGAAAGGAGTAGACAGATATGTATAATTTCACATTATATATGACAACAGATTGTAATTTTAAATGTCAGTATTGTTATGAAGACTACCATAACCATTATCAGTTGAATGAAAAAACACTTGTGGACTCTTTGGAGTTTATGATGAATTATGGGGATAGGGGGAAAGTCTTGATTGATTTTTTAGGCGGTGAGCCTTTGCTGAAGAAAGATTTAATTTACCAGGCAGTAGCCTATATCAAAGATAATTATCCGGAAAGGGAAGTAAAGTATTATATTACTACCAACTGTTCCATGATGGATAATCGGTTCATTGCATTTATGAAAGAAAATCATTTTACAGTACGCCTTAGTTTTGATGGGAATAAGGAAACCCATGATTTGAACAGAGTTGCGAAAGATGGAGTTTCTTGCTATGAAAAAATTTTTGAGAATATCATGAAGGTAAAGGATAGTGGATTGAATTTTTCTGTAAGAATGACGGTCACAGAAAATACCATTCCGTATATGTTCGAAAACATCTGTTACCTGCATGAGCATGGCTTGGATAACATTTGTATGATTATGGATGTATATTTAAAAATATCTGATGAACTGAAGGTAGAATTTGAAAAACAGGTGGGACAAATTTTGCAGTACTACTTGGCTGAGGCAGCAGCGGGCAGAGTTTTTACTATAGATCAATTTGATGGAAAAATGTTTAATATGTTGTGTAACTTTGGAAACTGCTTTGGCATGTGCGATGCTGGAATTGGAAATTTCAAGATCTTTCCGAACGGTCAGATATACCCATGCGGATTTCTTACAAGTAATGAAAAATATTGTATAGGCAATATCAAGGAAGGTGTTGATATAAGAAAGGCAAAATTAATAGCAATGTCTAACTTTGATAAAACCGATCCGAAGTGCAAGGGATGCACAATACGAGATTTTTGTCATGGTATGAAATGCGGATATATGAATTTTATCAATACAGGGAAGATTAATGTACCATCGGATGCAGAGTGTATTTTTGAACATATCTTTTATAAGGCAATGGTGCAGATTCTTGAATATTATTTACAGCAGCCGATTGAAATAGTTAGAGAAAAATTAGGAGTGTATATAGACTATATCCAGGAGGAAGATTTAAAATTCAGTGAGTTCGGAGAGAAGATTGCCAAGAGGTTAAGTGATGAAAGGTAAACAAAGCCACCCATACCTTGGATTTTTAAAAGAGTATGCTTTTAGGAAAAAGCTACTACCTTCCTACATTTTAACGATAGCGATAATTGTGTTAACAGCGGGGGTTTCTTTGGTGCGTCCGGAACTGCAGGGAAAAGTGATAGATGATTTGGGGAATCCGCATAGTACCAGTTTATCTGCGTTTATGTTCCTTCTAGCTGTGTTCTTGGGAATGTTGCTACTGAACTACCTTATGAATTATGTACAGCGTTATGTTGTGGCTGTCATATCGGAAGAGATAGCTGCAGATATGCGACAAAAGGTAGAAGATAAATTATCAACAGTAAGCGTGAATTTTTTTGAGAAGATAAAGCTAAGTGACGTTTTGCTGAAAGTAGATAAAGATGTTTCAGCAGTGAAACAATGTGGAATTACAAGTATTATCACATTGGTTTCCAATATTGTTATCCTGGTGGTTGTTCCTCCATATATGTTTTCTATCCATAAGGGAATTGCCGTATCCAATATTATCTTACTTGTCAGTGTTCCTTTTATTAGTAGAATCCTGGGGAAATTGATACAGGAAACCAGTGGTCAAGTATTGGAAGGATATAACAGCATCACGAATATTCTGACAAACACCTATGATAATTGGTTTATTACAAGACTCTTTCAATGTGGGCAATATGTGCATGATATGTACTTTGAGAAAAATCAGAAATACAAAAAAGAGACGAATCGCCAGAATTTGTTGTATATATTGAATACATCTACGATACTCGTGATTCAGTTTATAGGAACAGTCATAATTTGGGTAGTCGGTGCACAAGAAGTATTCAAAGGGAATATGACCATAGGTACCATTATGGCCTTGATGAACTACCAGACAATTATTATGAATCCTATTATTGGAATTGCACAGTTTGCTAACGAGTATCATACAGCCGTAGTTTCCTTAAAGGATATCAATGGTCTGCTTCAGTATCCGGATCAGAAACAAGGAGACGGAAAGAAAGTAACAACAGTTAACAACATTTCTTTAGAAGAGATGAGCTTTTCTTATCCAGAGTCAAATAAGCAGGTATTTGACCGGCTCAATATGAATTTCGAAAAAGGCACTCTTTACGGAGTTCATGGAAAAAGTGGACAAGGTAAAAGCACTCTGTTCAAAATTATAACAGGTGTGTATCAACCGACAGAAGGAAAAGTAGTTGTGAACGACACAGATTTGCAGGAATTAGATATTAACAGCTATTGGGAAAATACAGGATATGTTATGCAGCGTACACAGTTCTTCAATGATACGGTAAGACGGAATATGGGATTACTACATATTGTTTCGGAGGAAGAAATGGATACAGTGGCAAAGTGCTTGGATTTGTATGATGAAATCCATACTTTAGAAATGGTATGGGATACCGAGATAAAGATAGATCCATGCAATTTCTCAGAGGGACAAATGCGGCGTTTGGATATTATGAGGAATATTTTGAAAAATTCACAAATTCTGATTTTTGATGAAGCGACAGCAAATATTGATGAAAAACGAAGAGGGCGTTTTTATCAATTATTGCATGCATTATCAAGGGAGAAAATTATTATTTTTTCTACGCACAATCTGGAAGAATTGCGAGAAGCAGATATTATTGTGGATTTGGAGAAGCTACATATAAGGCAGGTGAGTGAAAAGTGAGGATAGGTGTGTTGGATTCCAATGGATCTTTTGATAATCCTTTTTTTCAGGATAAGAAAATTGTAAAAATAGACTGCAAGTGGAAAGGTCAGGAATACAGTAAAGATACCTTTGGATTTACCCATGCGGAATATGTCTGTTCTTTTATTTTAAAGGAAAACCCAGAAGCTGAAATTGTTCTGGTACCCATTGTAAGGAAGAACAAAAAGAGTACGGTTCTGGATATGATAGAAGGTATTGAATTACTGATAGAGGAACAGGTAGACATAATTAATATGAGTATGGGAGATGAGTACAAATATCACAAAGAAATAGAGGAAGTGTGTAGAGCAGCTACAGAAAAGGGGATTTTGATTGTGGCTGCATATTCCAATCAGAAAGCAGAAGCAACCTATCCAGCTTCCTTCCCCTTTGTAATGGGGGTAAGATGCCTGGATATGGAGAACCCGGTACAAGTGCTTCAATATGATGAAAAGAAAAATGATGTAATTTTTTCTTGTGGGCTTTTCTTTTTATATCACTTAGGAATACCGGTGCTGCATCCAGGAAATAGCCTTGCCTGTGCTGTGGTAACAGGCTATTTGAGTAACTATGAGAAACAGTATCAACAGGCAATTTTACAGTTTACTCTTAACACTTTGAATAACTATTATCCATATCAGACATTGAAGCAGAAACAGTGTTATTTTCTAACGAACCGTATAGAAGAACCTTTAGAGCAGCGTTTCATACGGGAAGTAACGAGAACAGAGAGATGTGATACTTTTGAAAGTGGAATGGAAAAATTGAGAAATATAAAAACAGCAGAACAGTATCCGGTGCTATTTATTGATCACAACAATTATCAGGAAATATTTGAGTATAAAGAGAGAATCAGGGTATATGCCATGGAAAATCCGAAGACAGAAATTATTTTGCGATATCCCTTATTTAATATGGTGGAAAGATTGGATTTCCAGAAGAAAACAAATAGAAATTTGAACCAATTTACAGTTTAGGAGGCAGGAAAATGTATACATTGTCATTAGAGATTATAAATAAGTGCAATTTGAATTGTACTTACTGCTATCTTGGCGAGAAGAAAAATACATACATGAGTTTAGAAACGGCTCAAAAGGCAATCGATATTGCTGTGCATGAAGCAAATAAACAGCATGATCGGACACTTATGGTTTACTTTATTGGAGGGGAACCTCTTATGGCATTTAATCTGATGAAAGATGCGGTAGATTATGCGAAGAAAAAATGCCAGGAAACAAACTTAATATGCAAGTTCAGTACTACGATAAATGGAACGTTAGTTACGGATGAAGTAATTGATTTTTTTGTGGAAAATACATTTGAGGTGAAGGTGAGTTTAGATGGTCCTGAGTATGTTCAGAATTTGAACAGGAGAGACTATGCAGGAAATGGAAGTTTTGAAAATATCATGAAGAATCTTCCGTTATTGAGAAAATATGAGCAGGAAACAGGAAATCAGATTTCTGTAGCCAGTGTTGTGACAAGTAATAACTATCAATATTATGCAGAAAGTTTCCAGTTTTTGCTTGATTTAGGAATTAAAAAATTAGAATCAGGAATTGATTATTATTGCTCCTGGAGTGATGAGCAGATACAGGGATTACGAGAGCAGATAGAGAAAGTATTTGGCTTATATAAAGCATATATACAAAAAAATCAAGAAGTAATCTTCTGGAATCTCTGGGAACAATATCTGAAATCATTCCTGATTCCATGTCCATTTTATGCATGTAAGGCGGGTTTGACAACTTGCTATGTAACAACGGATGGTGGGATTTATACTTGTGCGGAACTTCCAGAATTTAAAATCGGTTCTGTAGAAGCCGGGTTGGATGTTCCGAGGATTCGAGAAATTATTTACCTAGAGGAGCAAGAGGATACAATGTGTAAAGAATGTCAATATATTAGACATTGTAAAACAAGAGGATGTCAGATGGCAAATTATGAAATTCACCAAAATGTATATCAACCTATAAAAGTGAATTGTGAAGTGACGAAGTTGATGTATCATCTGATTCAAACAAACTTAACTGAAAAACAGCTTGAAAAGCTGAAACAAGAATATGAAAGGAGATATTTACGCCATGGAAAGTAAAATGAATGAGTTTATTAAGATTACAGAGGGAGAAAAAGTGGCTTTAATTGATCCGGTAGGGAAAGTCTGCCTGGGGGTAAGTAAAAGATTTGCAGACAATTTAGATAAACCAGAGTTTCAGGAAAAGTTATTCCCTGTATGGAAGCAGCAAACTGAATTTATAAAGGAAATAGAGAATAATCATGAGAAAATTAATACGGTATATTTGATGGTAACCAGGAAATGTAATATGAATTGTGATTTTTGTGCGATTAGTGCAAACGACAAACTTCGTCCAGAAAAAGAATTTAAGCTGGAGGATATACAGAATAAGGTGATTCCGTTCTTTCAGAAAAATAAACCACATAAAATGATTCTTACAGGTGGAGAGCCACTGATTAAAGATCAAATTGTGGAAATTGCAAAAGCATTAAGAAATGGTTTAACTTGCCCAATTACACTGCAGAGCAATGGTCTTGCTATTACCAAGGAATTAACAGAACAACTCAAAGGATATATAGATGAAATTGATTTCAGTACCATGCACATGTTTGGAACACCTGAAAAGGAGCAGCAGCTAATTAAGCATATCGAGATGTGTCAGAAAGCTGGGATAAAGGTGGTCCTTAGTTTCATTTATGAGAAAACCAATGAAGATGATTTGTATCGATTGATTGATATAGCTGCTAAATATGACATTGATGTTCTTTTTAATATTGTTTCATCTGTGGGTAGGGCGAAAGAAAACTCTGAAATTTTAACAGATATGGAACATCTTGATATGAACCTAAAGATAGCAAAATATATATTGAAACAGGGATACGAGAATAAAAAAATAGGGGGAGCCTTTTATCAAAGGATTCAGGTAAGAAATTCTTGTGGGGGTTATGGAAAAGTTATGGCAATTTTCCCAGAAGGCGATATTTATATGTGTCAGTGTATGGAGCAGAACCAGGTTCGAATGGGAAATATACTGGCCGATGAGCCACAGAAAATTTTACAGGAATTAGAAAATTTATTGAAAAAAGATGAAATTAAGAGATTGTTCTGTGCTGAATATAAAGAAATATGTAAAGAATGTGATTACCGCTATATATGTGGTGGACGTTGTATGGCATCAGAAGAACCTTATGATTACCGGTGTATTTTCTTAAAAGCAGTATTAAATTATGTGCTGTTTTACTATGATTCTAAAGGAAATAGAAGGAAAAATTTAGAAATTTATATTGAGTATATGGAGGAAGTAAAGAGAAAATGGGAGGAAGAAGCCAACTAGGAAGAAAAAAAAGCAATTTAGACAAGAAATATAGATAAAAGGTATGTGAAAGCGTATAAATATAGGCATAAGGAGGTGAGTTCTATGGAAGAATTCAATACAGAAAGAAAATCCTCAGAACTTAACAATGAGGAAGTAAGTGTTTATACGGATGACTGCGGTGTGACAAGATATGAATGCGTAACAGATTGTTTTGGAGTATTACCTTTAATTACAGCAGCGGAGTAAATTCGGAAAGGAGACAGTAGACTATGAACGAATTAAAAGAAAAAGAAGTTCAGGAATTATCAAAGGAAGAAATCAATGTTTATGCAGCAGGCTGTGGAGAAATCCAGAATCATTGTAAAAATGACTGCTTTGGCGGCGGATCTTTTCTGAATCCGGATTATTAAAGAGGAGGATGATTGTCATGGAAGAAAAGAGAACAGAAGTAACTGAAAACGAAGAGTTATTAAAAGAAGAAGTTGATATTTATGAATTGCCAGACTGCGATATCGTTCGTAAGAAATGTGAAAATGATTGTATCGGTGGCGGCGCTTTTTTAAATACAACTAAGTAATACATACAAAAATATGGAAGGCTATTCGAGAAAAGAAAATCGAGTAGCCTTTCATTGATATATAGATACGAATTAAAGAAAGATTTAAAAGGAGAAATAAATTATGAAAGTATTGGAAGCAAGAAATATAAAAAAATATTATGGAAAGGAGCCTAATATAACAAAAGCATTGGATGGAGTAGATTTTAGTGTTGAAAAGGGAGAATTTGTAGCTATTGTTGGTACATCTGGAAGTGGTAAATCTACCTTATTGAATATGTTGGGAGGATTGGATATACCTACATCTGGGGAAATTAAGATTCAAGGGAAAAAATTGTCAGACTTGAATGATGAGCAGCTCACAATCTTTCGAAGAAGGAATATAGGATTTATTTTTCAAAACTATAACTTACTACCGATGTTGAATGTTTATGAGAATATAGTTTTGCCGATTGAATTAGATGGGCAGGAAGTTGATCAGACATTTTTAAATGAAATTATTAATATGCTCGGTTTACAGGAGAAACTTAAAAGTATGCCGAATATGTTATCTGGTGGACAGCAGCAGCGTGTTGCGATTGCAAGAGCCTTGATTACGAAGCCGGCAATTATACTTGCGGATGAACCTACAGGAAATCTTGACAGCAAGACGAGCCAGGATGTACTGGAATTGATTCAAAACACGAGTAGAAAATTTAAGCAAAGTGTTGTGATGATTACTCATAATGAGCACATTGCAGATTTAGCAGAGCGAATAGTGAGGATTGAAGACGGAAAATTTTTGAAAACTGGAGTTGGTGAAGATGAGAAAATCAGGGAATAAAAAAGTAATAAAAAATATTGTACAGAGGAATCTTCAGTCTGAAAAACGAAGAAATATTATGTTAGTGATTTCTATAGCTCTAGCATCATTTTTGATATGTTTTTCAGGACTTATTGCGACTTCACTGATGGAAGTGCAGAAAAAACAGATTCAGGATACATACGAAGCAGTATACATGAATGTTTCAGAAGAAAAGCTGTTAAAGCTAAAAGAAGAAATGGGATTTGAAAGAGTAGGACAATATTATATTCTTGGGGATATACCGTCTGACAAAAAATATACAGCAGCTTTTTTTTACATGGATCAGCCAATGCTCTATATGATGAGAAATCAGATAAATTTATTCAGGGGAGAAGTTCCGGGGGAAGAAACTCAGATTGCTGTATGTAAAAAATGGCTGGAAAAGTATGGGAAAGATAAAAAGGTAGGAGATAAGATTACTTTAAACACGGAACAACTATCAGGAGAATATACGATTTCAGGAATTCTTGATATGAAGACTAGTGGAGAAACATTTCCATTTTTAATATCATGGGAAAAACTGAGAAATTATGAAAACTATGATGAAGATTCCAATATGGTTTATGTGCATGTGAAGGAAAAAAATGCTGAAGAAATAAAGAAATATTGCAGCGAAGTTGGTGAAAAAAATAATCTACCTGTAGCATTTAACAATCAATATTTTCGGTACGTTAATCAAGTGATTTCTACAGATCAATTAGGTATCTTAGGAATATTAATTGGACTTGTTTTGATAGGAAGCTATACTGTTATAAAAAGCATTTTCCAAATTTCTATAATTAATAAAATACAAAATTACGGACAACTTAGAACGATAGGAACGACACAAAAGCAGATAAAAAAGATTGTAAAAAAAGAAGGAAGATATTTAGGTGTTAGAGGAATACTGACGGGTATTTTATTAGCAATACTTTGTTCAGCAATAATACTAGCAAAAGGTATTAATGTTAGGAATTATATTGTATGTGCAATGATAACCGCAGCTATCTGTAGCATTATTGTCAGTATATCTATAAATAAACCAATTAAAATAGCAATGAAGGCATCTCCAATCGAATCTGTAAGGATGACAGCAATTAGTAATATAAAAATATCGACACAAGAAAAAAATAAAAAGCTTACGCCAATATCTTTGGGAATAATGAATTTTAAGAGAGAGCAAAAAAAAGTATGGAGCATTGTTATATCATTAAGCCTTGGAGGAATCATTCTGTTAACGGTATCTTCAACTTTACTTTTACAGTCGCCAGAAAAGATGGCACAACACTATTTTGGTGATGCTGATTATAAAATATATATAAAGTCAGATAAAGAGCCGACAGAATTATTATATTCCGGGAATCCCCTTAATGATAATTTGAAAGAAGAAATTGGTAGCATTCCAGGCATAAATGAAATACAAACATTAAGAAAATCAGCAACCTTTACCTTCGAATATAAGGGATATGGAGGAAGAGGAATGTGTGATATGATTACAACGCAAAATAAGAAAGAAATAGAATATTCATTAATTGCAGGACGAATGCCTGAAAATTCCCATGAAATATTAGTAAAGACTGGTTATAAAGATTTGGGGGAAGAAGTAAAGGTAGGAATGCAATTTGAGATATCCTTTGGGAAAGGGAAAATACCAGTAACAGTATCAGGAATTTTCCAATCAACTAAATTTGCATCTGCACTAGGAAGTGGGCGTGCAGGATTTAATGCTGCGATGATGTGTATGACGGAAGATGCTTTTAAAGAGCTATTGCCTGGACTAAATAATTTTGATTTCACATGGGGAATAAACATTGATCAAAAGGAACAGAGCAGTGTTGATGAAAATCTTCGAAATACGATTTCAAAAAACGAAGATATTGCAATCGAAAGCTTTAGCGAAAGAGTGGATGGATATGAAAAAGATAATACAATATATTTCATTTTGCAGGTGATTTCAATCCTGATTTTCCTTTTTGGTGTGATAAATTTGATTAACACAACACTGTCAAATCAATTATTTAGAAGACGTGAATATAGTGTTTTACGGTCTATAGGGTTGACAGAAAAACAACTTTATAAAGTTATTATCTCTGAAGGTATGTGCTATTCTATCTTAAGCGTTTGCATGACTCTGTTAATTGGAACGCCTATTGCAATGTTAATTTGTCGTCAAATGAGTATAGGGTGTTATGGGAAAGTGGTAGAATATTCATTTCCATTTTTTTATATGAGCATATATGTATTGGTACTTCTGTTGATACAGGTTATATTATCTATTTACCAAATAAGAGAGCAGAAGAAAAAATCCATCATTGATCAGCTAAGAATGGAATAGTTATCCAAACAGAAAGAAAAAAATGTAATCTGCACATAAAATATGGAAATGAAATTTTAAAATAGTATACTGATGTTATCAAAAAACATTAATAGGAAGGAGGAAAGTCGGATGAAGGAGCAAAGAGATGAACAAGAGGCAAGAGAACTCCTTATTGCAGAAGTAAGCATTTATACGGATGATTGCGGAGAGATTCAATTTCATTGTTTAAATGATTGCTTGGGCGGAGGTGCTTGGCTCAATATTGAATACTAATAACAATTGAATAAATTTATACAGAAAGGAAAATAAGATATGGAAAACGAGAGAAAAACAAAAAATTATGAAATAGAGATAGATGAAGTGAATGTGTATACAGATGATTGTGGCGTAACAAGAAAAGATTGTGTAACAGATTGTATCGGTGGAGGTGCTCTTATAACCCCTATGAACTAAGATAAAGTAAGAGAACTTCTATATAGACGATTGTGGATTAACAAAATACCAATATTGGTAGCAGCGTTTAGATATGTGCATAATCAAAAGTTCGGAATGAAACAAGGAGGAGTTTTATGAACGATATAAAATTAGAGAATGCTGAATTACAGGAAGCAGAAGTCAATATATACACTCCAGAATGCGGAGTAGTAAGAATCGACTGTACAACGGATTGTTTTATGATTAATTGTTTCATTACTTGTGTAGAATAGATGGTGTAATAGGGAATGAGCAGCGTTATCTGTAATGGATTATGCTGCTCCTTTAATAGGTGATCCACATATATCCAACCCCATATATTGTCTTAATATAATGATGATTTTCGGTATCAATTCTTTGCCGTATACGGCAGATCATACTATTCAGAGAGGTTTCTTCTACGTAATTTCCATTTCGGTTCCATAGTGAATATAAAAGATGTTGTCTGGTTAAAACAGTGTTTGGATTTAGAGAGAGCAGTTTGAGCAGCTTAAATTCCAATGGAGTAAAGGAAGTAGCAATCCCGTCAATCACTGCGGTTAAGGAGTCAAAATTTAAAGTTATGTGGCTGTCTTCGTACTTTGTGGCTAGATGATAGTTGGCAAATAAGATATCCAATTTTTTCAGCAAAAGCGCTGGTGATGAAAGAGAAATATATAAATGGTCATCAGCACCGTATTCATACAAATCCAAAATAATTTGTTCTGGAATATTGGTAGGGCATAAAAACAGAACAATGATGTTTGGATAGCATTGTTTTGCAGTTTTACTTATGGTAAGACTGTATTTATGTAACATTGTGAAATCCAAGAGCAAAGCATTATAAGAGTTAAATGGTATGCTGCCGATTTGTTTTGGTACGGTGGAAATAAAATCGGTATGATAATTTTGCTTTAAGATATTCTCCAGATTTTTCCCCAAGACGGACGGGTTGCCAATCAATAATAGTTTTTTCATAAGCATTTCTCCTTCCCTATAAGTACTAGTATATTTAAAAGAAAAGAAGTTGTAATATTGTTTGTATAGATTGACTTTTTTCGGTATAGATGTATAGAAATGATGATAGTAATACTACGATATACTACGATACATAGTAGTAATACTCTTAAATGGAGTAAAACACAGGTGTATTTAAGTGTAAAATGAGTGTATCGGGAGGTGTACGCTTGTGAATCGAATATCTGAATTAAGAAAAAAATTAGGTCTGACTCAGACAAGGTTGGGGGAAGAAATAGGAGTCAGTCAGCAGACAATTAGTAAGTATGAAAAGGTAGACGAGAATATTTCTGGTGATATGTTGCTTGCATTATCCAAATTCTTTAAAGTCCCAGTTGATTATATATTGAGAAAAGATGAAGAAGAACAGCAGAGAGAACAGGATAATAAAAGAGAAATTATGGAGTTGTATAGAGATATGGACCAGTACAATAGAGATACCTGGATTATTATAGGAAAGCGTTTATTGGGCGGTCAGTTACACAAATACAATGAAGATAGTATCATAGAAAAAAGGCTAAAGGAATAATTTAATAAGATTTCTGCAATAATTCGGCTGTATACTTAAAGTATAACGATAAATGATATGAGGAGGCAGAGAATGGGAGAATTATTATACTTTAAGAATTGTGAGGAAAGAAAAAAAGCAGAGGAATTGTTAAAGAAATATTGGCCGGAAACGTCCTTTGTAGTCATGCGATTAGATATGCAAAATATAATAGAAGAAGAAAGAGTTCATTTCGGAAAATGGGATATTGAATTTAAAAAGAAAAGGATGATTTATGATGGAACGGAAATTATAATTACTGATCTGCAATGGGATATTTTAGAACTTTTGATGAGTGATTCAGAGTTGAGTTTTTCGATTAAAGAAATTGCATACGCTACGAACATTGAAGTGTATGAAGCCCAAATATATGTAGAAGAGTTGTTAAAAACAATAAAGGAACAAACGGGTTCTGCAATAGTACAAAAGAATGAAGAAAGATACTCATTTGTGGAAATTACAGATTAAGTGATGGAGAAAAAGCAGTGGATTTACACTGTTTTTTTTATGAGGAGAATGATAGTAGTATCAATACTACCATGAAGGTGTAAGCGATTATATAACCAGTCCTGTTAATATTCCAGAATTAATCAGACGGATATGTTATTTCGTAGAAGAATAGAAAAGTTATTTGATTTGAAGGCAAAACCAACCGGACAGAAAAAAGTACAATGTAGACAAAAAATATAGTAATCATAGTAAAGATATTTTATGTTATTGACAAATATGAAATATTGATACAAAGGAGAATTTACTATGGAGAAAAGATTATTTACCTCAGAATCAGTAACAGAAGGGCATCCGGACAAAATGTGTGATGCCATATCAGACGCCATATTGGATGCTCTTATGGAGAAGGATCCGATGAGCAGAGTGGCCTGTGAGACTGCAATTACAACGGGTATGGTATTAGTGATGGGAGAAATCACGACCAATGCGTATATAGATATGCAGCAGGTGGTAAGAGAAACGATTAAAGAAATTGGTTATGACAATGGAGATTATGGATTTGATGCATATACCTGTGCTGTCTTAACGGCAATTGATGAGCAGTCAGCAGACATTGCTTTGGGCGTGAATAAGGCATTGGAAGCAAAAGAACACAAAATGTCAGAAGAAGAGCTTGATGCAATTGGTGCTGGGGATCAGGGTATGATGTTTGGTTACGCATGTGACGAAACGAATGAATTTATGCCATATCCAATTTCACTGGCACACAAATTGACTCGGCAGCTTACCCAGGTCCGTAAAGATGGTTTGTTGAATTATTTAAGACCGGACGGTAAGAGCCAGGTTACTGTAGAATATGACGAAGCAGGTATTCCGCATCGGCTGGATGCAGTGGTTCTGTCAACACAGCATGATCCAGATGTGACACAGGAGCAGATCCACGAAGATATAAAAAAATATGTATTGGAACCGATTATTCCAACAGAACTGGTAGATGAGAATACAAAATTTTTCATCAATCCAACAGGGCGTTTTGTCATAGGCGGTCCTCACGGCGATAGTGGTGTAACAGGACGCAAGATTATTGTAGATACCTATGGTGGTATGGCACGGCATGGCGGCGGAGCTTTTTCTGGAAAAGACTGTACGAAAGTAGATCGTTCTGCATCTTATGCTGCTCGTTATGTTGCGAAGAATATTGTGGCTGCAGGTCTGGCAAAAAAATGTGAAATTCAGTTGTCTTACGCAATTGGGGTGGCTCATCCGACCTCTATTATGGTAGACACTTTTGGAACTGGGAAAATTTCAGATGAGAGTCTGGTAGAGATGATAAGAAGAGAATTCGATCTGCGACCAGCAGGAATCATTCAGATGTTGGATCTCCGCCGTCCGATCTATAAACAGACGGCAGCCTATGGACATTTTGGAAGAAACGATCTCAACCTTCCATGGGAAAGATTAGATAAGGTAGAAGAACTGAAAAAATATTTGAAATAATTTATTAGGAGGAAACGTATGGGAAGATACAAAAAGCGAATCTCAAGAATTGTGACGATTGCGATGCTGTTTACATTTCTGGTAGGAAATTCTAATATGGTATATGCTATGGGAGCAACACAAGTTGGATATGCGAGTAAATATATCACAGTGAAAGGGAATAATATGCATCTTGCTTTGTATGGAAAATTGGATGCAAGTGGAGAAACATTTGCAGATGAAGGAAAAACCACATTGGTGATGATGCCGGCTCTGGGAGTTCCATCACCGCATATCTACTTCAAACCTCTGGCACAATCTTTAGATGAGAGTTTTAACATAGTGATTGTAGAGCCGTTTGGATATGGACTTAGTGATGGTGCATCGACCAACCGAACTGTAGATAATATCAATAGTGAATTGAATGCTGCACTGGACACCATGGGAATTAAGCAGTGTGTATTGCTGGTACATTCGATTTCTGGAGTATATGGACTCAACTTTGTACAGAATTATCCGGAAAAAGTAAAAGGTTTCATTGCTGTTGATAATACGGTATATGATGAAGAACTGGCAGAGGCTATGGAAATGGAAAAGAAATATATGCTGCAGGGAATTGATGAATTTCAGAAAATCAAGAATTCCTTTTCTTCTTTGGAAGAATTCCAGACGGCACTGAAAACAGATCCAGATAAATATGGGGCAGCATTACCACAGGTTTCCGGGTACACTTATACGGAGAGTGATGGGGAGGAATACATTCAGGCATATTCTTTAAGCAGCAACGATACGATTAGAAATGAAGTGAACGGGATGGATCAATCATTACTCTCTATAAAGAATAAAAAATTCCCATCGGCACTTCCTGTATTAACTATGATTTCTTCAGAGAATGTACAAAATGTTCCGGCATGGGAGACTGCTCATAGAAATCAATTGGATTTAGAATCTGGTAATCACCAGTTATATATCGTAAATGGAGGACATTATATCTGGTATACCAGTTTGCCCCAGGTTGTGCAGCTTATTAATGAATGGAGGATGGAGAATCATTTTTAAAAGGAATTTGTGTGATGAGATTTCCAAATAAGAGAAAACAGAAGGGAAGTGTAGCTTGGGGAAAGTAACTATTTCAACTGTATTGGGATACAAAGAATATGTAGTGGAAAATATAAAAAGCATTCTGGGAGAGGATGAAGAAAATTCCGATTTTAGGATTTATCCGGATTATCATAAGATTTATAGAGGGCAGACGGAGATCGTCTTAACGAAAGCAGAATATGAATTGTTTATGCTTTTGTCAGGGAGACCAGGTGTGATATTTACTAAAGAAAAAATTTTTGAGATTCTTTATAACGAGGAGCTACCGGAAAGCATTGATAATATTGTGTACTGTCTGGTATCCAGTATGAGAAAGAAAATTGAACCGGAGCTAAAGCAGTGCCGCTATATTAAAACAGTGAGAGGTGTAGGATATAAGTTTGAAGGAAAAAAGATGGACATCTTTCCAGAATAGTTGATCTGAAGACAGAGGAAATTTTTTAAAACCTCTGTCTTTTTTTGTTGCTTTTTTATGCCATCTTGCGTACAGAAGTAGTGAAAGTCACCTCCCAAAAAGTATGCTTTTTGATGGGAGATGTAATAGGCTATTTTTTTATTTCCAAAAAGTATATAAGAAGGTTTTGAGATATGCCAAAATATTTTAAGACTTTTTGGGAATGTATAAAGGGGGATACGTATGGCATATTATGGGTATCACAGAATCAGTACTAAGGAACAACACTTGGACCGAGGTATTATAGAAATAAAGAGGTTCTGTGAAAATCAGAAAATTAAACTGGAAAGTATTTTTACAGATAAGATAACCGGTAAAAATTTTGACAGACCACGTTATACCGTTCTTGTGGAAGATGTTTTACGGGTAGGGGATACCCTGATTATTACAGAGCTGGACAGACTTGGCAGGAACAAGCAGGAGATTTTAAAGCAGCTACGTTTTTTAGAAGAAAAAGGGGTTCGGGTAATGGTATTGGAACTTCCTACCACGTTGTTTGACCTGTCTCAGATGGAAAATAATCTGGCAAAGATGATGATAGAAACAATCAATAATATGATGATTGAACTCTATGCATCCATGGCACAGGCAGAGATGGAGAAAAAGGAGAAGCGACAAAAGGAAGGTATGGAGGCAAAAAGGCTTCGGGGTGAATGGGATGAAGTAGGAAGACCACGGGCTATAGAACAGGAAAAGTTTAACCAGGAATTTATGAGGGTGGTACAAAAGAAGGTAACACCGACACAACTGCAGCGGGAGTTGGGGTTAACTTCTTCTACCTATTATCGGTATCGGAAAAACTTTTATGAAATTTTTCCGGAATTTCTTCAATCTGTATAGGGATGAGGTAATTACTAAGTAAAAGAAAAATTTAAGGAGGCAGATGTTATGAGTGAACACAGAGAAGGAACATTGTTTTATGATACTGAAACAGGGAGGTATGATATACGTTTTGATTTGGAATCTTTTTATGGAGGACTACATTGCGGGGAATGTTTCGATGTAAAGGTGAAAGATGTTTGGGTTCCGGTCCGAATTGAAATGGGAGATGACTGGTATCTGGTTGGACTGAACGTGTCGAGATTAGATGGACTGAGAGTACGTATGTAAATAGGAGGATAAGCCTGATGAGGGGAAGCGCAATGAGAGAATGTGTTACGGATGTTCGCATTATACTGGAATGCTTACAGGAAGCATATCAAATGGAAGGGGATATGGTACGGTCCGGGAAAAATATTCATGCGACTATGATATATCCATTTGTCTGTATGCTGCAAGAAAAGTGTAGGGATTTAACAGAGGAACAGATACATAAGACACTTTGGAAAGAATATGAGATTTCAGGGGCAGACAGGATGTTTGTGGAGAGGGCTTCAAAGATTTTAGAGCCATACGAAGGAGAATCTGAAGATGAGAAATAGTACAATGGAATATAAAGTAAATCAAGCCTATGAAGAACTAAAGCGTTTAATACAGTGGAATCCGGATAGTGAAGAAAAATTTTTACAGAAAATGGTATGTTTATTGTTACCTGGACAAAGAAAATGTTGGCCAGAGGCTATCCGTGATTTGAGGCAATCTTTTGAAGCTGAGCAGGGGATGATATTTGTTGAAAAATACAGAGGAAAACTGGAATGGCTGAATAGCATATCTTTGGCAGAACTACAAAGAAAGATAGGAGAAATTTATTTTGTTGATCATTACAAGATGATAGCAGATCAATTCCTATATAAAAAGGATTTTGAAACTTCCTTATTTTTGAGAATTGCAATGGAAACAGGGATAAGAAGTGCAGATATTCCATGTATAGAATGGTCCTGTATGCATGGAAAAACTATTATTTTGGAAGAAACCAAAAGAGGAGATTTGTACAAAAAACTTAATGGAACGTTCCCTAAGATTTCGGCTCAGTCGTTGCGGATTATGAAGTTATTATATAGGAAGCAAGGAAAAATATTTACAAAATCAAAAGAGTACTATGTTCGCAAACTTTCATGTGCATGGGGAATTCCTGGGTTTCATATCCATAGCTTTCGGAATTATAGGAGAAAGATAGAGAGAGGAATTTCAGCAGGGGTACAAGTTCCAAGGATAATCCCATTATAAAATAGTGGAGAAACAAGCATTAGTGTGCGAATGGTTCACTGAGAAGAATCATTTTAGGTTTTATAATATATGGAGCGTTAAGTAGAGGTGCACGCCATAAGACTGCACCTCAGGCGGCGTACTGGTCGGGCAGTATCTCTCTAGGGATGGTAAGCACCCATCTCCTTGCAAGCTGGGAGTTTCATTGTTTCTCCACAGCTTCGGCGGCGTTTCATAGAGTATTGCGGTCTGCATACTCCGGCGGGGCATTTGCTGGGAGCAGGCTTTCATTGTGGACAATACCACGCTTTTCCGGGTAGTGTTTCAATTCCTGGTCGTATTCACAGAACATCTTTTCGTCGATCTGGTAAGCAGCGGCGGCAACAGCAGACTACCGCTGGCTGCGTTGCACAATAGAAATATCGTTGTGTGGACAGGGCATTTCGTGTTCCCTCCTTTCCGATTTTGGGCAGAAAAAGCAGGAGACCTTTTTCGGATTTCCTGCTTGGTATGCCGCTATGTGAGCGACGAGTATTTAGTTGTTACTATTACATTTTCTTTTCCAACATACGGAATACAATAACTCCTACCACCCACTGAAGAATGAATAACAAGAATATCATCGCTATTACCCATGCATCTACTCTAATCAATGCAAGTATTAGTGATAAGATAATCAATGAAAATGTCATGATTTGGTAGGTAATATGACCCGCTTTCATTCGCAAGTATTGCTTTCTCTCATCTACACAGTTAATATGAGCTTCTTGTTTTTTTGCTTCGTATTCTTTATTTCGTTTTGGATTTTCCCAATAGATAATACGAATAAGCTGAACAGCAGAAGCTACCATAATACCAATACCCATAGACAAAAGCATGGTCGAATAATAGTTGCTTTTTACTAAAAAGCTCATGCTTATCAATATAACACTAATTAAAATCTCAATAATAAATGGTTTTTTATTTTTCATTTTGAACCCTCCTCGTAAATAAAAATTTCTTCAATGCTCATGTCAAAATATCTGGCAATTTTGAATGCCAACTGGATGGATGGATTGTATCGTCCATTCTCTAATGAACCGATTGTTTGTCTTGATACTTCCAGTGCATTTGCTAAATCTTCTTGCTTTATTCCTCGTTGCTTTCGTAATTCTTCCAGTCGATTTTTCATGTCATCCTCCCTTCTGATGGAAAGTTAGCTTTCCGTATTTTCATTATATCAAATGGCTCATATATGTCAAGTGTACTTTCCATTGCTTTTTCAAATTTTCTATACTTGTCGGCTGGGAACAGCTTGCAGCGCAGGGGGAGAAGCGTAGCGTCCCCTGTTTGATTTGGAGCAGACCATGACTGCGGAAAATCACAGCCCTCCGGCGAGGGGCTTTCGGAGAACGCAATGCATCAACTTCTGGGTGGTGTATAATTGCGCCCTTAGTAAACTAAGAGGTTTCCGGCATCTCCCGATCCAGCAGTTTTTTTAATATTTCCTGCGTGTCCTGTCTGTGAAAAATGAGTTTCAACAACATCATTACATCATCGTCTGTCAGGCGTTCCAGCTTTTGCCGGAATGTAAAGGGCGTTATATGGACATAAAAAGAGCCGTCCAAAACTGGGCGGCTCGAAGTATTTGTAGTTGTTTATGCTTTCTTAGGCATAGGGATGTCAACATTTCTTAGTGTTTCAATTAAGGATAGGATTGCATCTGAGTTTTTCTGAAATTGTGTTTGAAAATTTTCTGTAATATCATAGTTCAGATACAGAGTTATCAAAATAGCATTCCATATTGAAATCATGGTCTTTTCCGATAGGTGCTCCTCCAGAAAGCGTAAATGCTTGCGGAGTGTTGCCTGTGTTTTAGTCCAGGTAAAGAAATAGTCATCTTTTAATGGAATGTTGAAATCATGAAACCATTCTCGAACTGTATGCATTTCTGATCCGTCTCCGCATTCCGGATTATTAAAGATGTATCCAACGGACATTTTTTCCGGATTTTCCGGAAAATCATCATCGGCAGAAAGGGGGAGATAACGGCCAATCGGAAACATGGCACAGACTGTCGGTTTTACATCGTGTACCAAACATTTCTGGTTTTTTAATAGCGGGCAGCGTTTGACACTTCCTTGTGATTTTAGGCGTACTACGGGGGAACGGGAGTTACATCCAATGTAAGTCTCACAATATTGTTCCAAGGCATTCTCTGGTGTAATCTGAAATTTTTTTGCTATGTTAAACAAATCTTTCGGGGACAAGAGAATATCCTCCCGGTGGATGCAGCACTTTCCGCATTGGGTACAGTGGAATGTAAATGTATCATCGGGACCGAGTTCTGTGTATCCTAATTGTTCTTTTAGTTCATTTATTGAATTCATAATCATGCTCCTTTAAAAAATATTTTTATAATGGTTTTATTACTTTGTATCTGAATGCATTGCTTTTTCATATTCCAGAATTTGCTCCCATGTCAACCACTCCGGTTTTCCAACGTCTGGAAGCTCATTCCAGAGTTTTTTCATGGCGGCAATTTGTTTTTCTTCATCCAGATAATACAGACGTCCAGTACAACGGTTTCCGTAATTCAAGTAATATTCACAGTCGCTTTGTAAACGACTAAGCATCATGTACTGAAATTCATAAGGATTTTTCGGTTTATCTGTTAGAATTTTAAATGGTTTCCGGATAGGCATATCCGGTTCTCCATCAAATTCATTTCCGACTGCAGAGTGCAGATGAGGAATTTCAAAGTCACCAAGTTCTACATCTTTCCACAACTTTCCATACTGATCCTGATATACCGGGCGAGCCCATTCATCCGTACCAATATAATGAAGAAGACGAGTGGGGTCTTCCGGAATAAGAATCAGTTCATTCGGGGACATGATTACTTCATCTAAAGCAAGCTCATCCAGTTTTTTGGACATATTGTAGAGGGAAGAGAATCGTTCCTCTAGCTTCTGAACTTGTACGTCAGACTCAGGATAATCAAAACAGCAGTGAATATCAGGTGTCAGATTGTCGGTTTCTTTATCTTCACCAGTATGAATTTCCAAAATGATACCTTCTAATCCTGCATAATCGCTGTCATCGGTTGTCCGCACACGTTGTCCGGGCTTGAGGATGACATTACCCCATTTTAATTCAGTCGTTGTATTCTTCATGAAACCATTCCTTTCTTGCATGGAATCGGCATTTGCAAAAGAGGCACAGGATAAATCCATGCCCCCTTATAAGTAACGTTTTATCCGTGCCAATTCTCATAGATTCATAATTTTCCAGTAATTCATTTCTATTGTTCATAGTAATCCTTCGAAATAAAAAAGAGACCACTCAAAAGCAGTCTCTTCGTAAACATAAATTTAATTAAATTTGTATTGCTCCAGTAAATAAATAGGCAATGTTTCTGTTTTACCGTCTATACCACCTTTGGTTGCTCCCTTTAAATAAAGAAGCTTATCTGCTTTTCCTTGAGCCAGAGCTTTCTGGGCAGTAGAAGCAGTACCTTTTCCAGCTTTGACTTCTATTAAATAGCGGGTGGAAGAGGATAGGCTTTGTGCTACAAAGTCAATTTCTCTGCCACGGTAGGTAGCAAAAGCAGGGGTTTCAAAGGAAATTTCCTGTGGAAAATCCTGGCGTTTCTTCAGGTTAATATAGACATAATTTTCATTTAATGTGCCTGCAAGTACACGGGAATCGGTACCGGTACGTGTTAGATAATAGTTTGCCAGCCCCATATCCATGAAGTAGCAGCGGCTTGCGGACTTAAAATCCAGAATATCCATTTCTGTTATTTTGGCACAGAATCCGATGATTCCGGAAAAGTACAGCCAGCTAATGGCACGGTTGCAGGTAGCCTTTGAAATATTGCTGGAGTAGTCTTTGGTTACCAGTTTTTGCAATTCTTCACTGATGCTGTCTTCTGAAAATCCTTTCTTTTCACGATTTAAAATACGGCAGATGGAAAAGAAAATATGGGTAAACACTTTGGTATCTAAAATATCCGTAAAATAGCGAATGGATTCATTGGTAAAGGTATCAATGATTTTTACAAGTTCGCCTTGTGCTTTTACTATGCTTCGGTTTGCCAGATAGTTTTCTACTACTTTAGGATAGCCACCAACCTGGCAGTACAGTTCATAGGTTTCCTTTAAGTGATCATAGACCTCTGCCCTAGAAGGAACAAAAAGTATTTTTTTATAATCTTCATACAGGCTTTGGTCATAGGCCATCAAAAATTCCTCAAAAGAAAGTGTGTAGATGGTAAGCTTAGTGACATCTCCGCTAGAATAACGGAATTCCGGATCATAAATCCGTCCGAGATAGCTTCCAGTGATGATGAAATGGGCTTTAAAGTGACGTGTAAACTCCCGGATACGGTTATAAATTTCGGAAGACTCCTGGATTTCGTCAATAATGATGACGGTATCTTCAGAATCAATAAAGTCCGGTTCATATAACTGGAAGGCATCGTGGAGAGGATGCTCCCGCCGTTTTGTTCCAGGTGTCCAGTCGGTTGCCTGTTTATAACATTCCATAACCTGTTTGCCGCTTAATTCAAACAGGTTAATATAAATTTTGTGTTTGTAGTTTTCGTCAGCGAATTTCTGTATCAGGTAGGTTTTTCCAACCTGACGGGCTCCACCGACTTCCAGGGTACTATGACCTCCTTCATTTTTCCAATCCAGAAGACGGTCATAGACAAAACGCTTCAGATACATAAGCACAAATCCTTTCTTTAAAATCTATCTTTCATTATAGCAAAATATTTGCAGTTCATACAGTGCAAAATTGGATAAATTATGTTTTAACATTCAAATTGAAGCTTTGCACGTATATCCATAAGAATTTTGCCAAGATGATTTTCGCCATGACCATTTACAGAACCCCAAAAGTAATCTCCCCAGTTGTTTTCTTCAACAAGGTGACAATTCCCAGTAGCAAGTAATGCTTTACATAGGGTAGGATTCTGCATGAATTTGCACATACAAATTTCATACATGTACATAAGCTTTACACTTTCCCAGTCTGAACGGAGCTGCACTTCTCTTCCCAGTTTTTTTGCATCTTTTGGATTCCTTAATTTGGTAAATTGAAGCTGTTCTTTAGGTGAAAGGGTCTTTTGTGCCTGGAAAGCAGCCTCATTATTTGCATACCAGTAGCCCCGGTAATATATCCGGGAAGGATAGAAGTTACTAAGAAAAGCGTATGCTCCATGAAAGTGGTCAATTGTTTGCTGGTAATGATTCGAATAGGTATTAATAAACATGTAATCCCTTCTTTCTTATACAAAAAAAGGAACCGCTTATGGCAAGCAGTTCCTTCTTAAACATATTTTTTCGTTTGTTATTTGTTTATTTGTGCTTCTTCTTGTTCTTCGTAATAGCGGTCTGCAATATAGCCGGCAGATTCCGCCCAAAGAGTATTTTCTGTATTTTGTAGGGCCTTGTAAGTTTTTGAATGATAAAATTTGCCCATGGCATCCGGAAAGGAAAGATGGCTCTTTTCCATAATAATATCGACAACATCCCGGATCTGAATATACAGATTCATTGAAATATCTTTCCCGTTAAAAAAATATTTACCTTCCATGTTTTACATATCCTTTTGAGATTCAAATACCAGATGTTCCAGTGCTTCAATTGATAGCATCTCTATATCTGATTGAATACTCATAATACGTTATCCCTCCATTTGCTTTCATTATATCAAAAAAGAAGGTGCTTTCCAACGGTAAAATAATTATAAATGTAAAGTTGCAAAAGATGTTTGAAATGGGGCGTCACCCCATTTCACTATCCCCAGACTTCGCCCATGATTTCCACAAGAAAATCATCTAATGGAAAATCCGGAGGAAGTAATTCACCAAACGCTTCTTGAATTTCTTGGATAACTTCTGTATAAGAAGAATACGCCTGTGAAAATAAGTGGGAAGAATTTTTAAGTTCGATGATATAAAATTCTTCTCCTGGATTTAAGTCCAGCTCTTCCTGATCCTTGATCCGCCATACTGTCATAGACTCGGCATTGCCATAACGGTAGCCATCATGTTTCTCACAAAGATATTCCTGAAAGGCAAAGAGTGATTCTGCATCAGAAAACTCTTTGTATAAATCAGGAAAAACTTCTTCTGTATATCGAAGAATAAGATTAGCAGCCTCTTCTGTAATAAGAAACCCATAGATATGAAAAACAGATGTAATGATACTCATAGATTTCTCCTTACGCAATCATCTCAAGAAACTCATCTTCAGACAATATTTTAATACCGAGAGCCTGAGCTTTTGTTAATTTACTTCCGGCTTTTTCCCCACAAATCAGATAATCTGTCTTTTTTGTGACAGAACTGCCGGCTTTTGCTCCAAGCTCAATGATCTTGGAGTTGATTTCATCCCTTGTAAAATGAGCAAGTTTTCCTGTTGCAACGATAGTACATCCTGTAAATACATTTTCTTTCATCATAGTGTTCATTTCCTTTCTTTCTTCAAATATAAGTTCTTTTTGGAGTTCGTGCCAGAGAATTAGATTGTTTTCATCAGAGAACCAGTCATGGATATTCTGATTCAGAGTATCACCAAAGTCATCTAACTGGGTGAAATCATAGTCACCAGAGGCAGCGTCAAAAAATTCCTGCAGACTGCCGTGGAATACTGTATCCAAAATCCTGCTTTTGGTTCGTCCGACCATAGGAATATCCATGGAAACCAGGAATCGGACAAAGGTAGTATTCCGGCTGGAAGTAATGGAATTCCATAATCTTTCAAAGGATTTTTTACCGAAACCTTCCAACTGTAAGATTTCTTCCTGATGTTCGTTTAGATGGTAAATATCCGGAAATGTCTGGAGATAACCCAAGGTCAGGAATTTTTCCAGGGTAGTTTCGGAGAGTCCCTCGATGTTCATTGCTTTTTTTCCAACGAAATGTGTAAAGCGTTTTCGGATTTGGCTGTCACAGTTGGGATTGTCACAATGCACCGTTTCAATGAGACGCCCATCATTTCCTTTTCTCTGATAGATACGAGTCTGAGAACCGCAGCATGGGCATGCAGGAGGAACTGCATTTACATAATGACCACGTTCCAGGTTTTCCTCAATATGAGGAATGATCATATTGCGTTTTGATACAGAAATTCTACAACCTGGCACCAATTCTAATTCTTTGATAAAGGTCAGATTGTGAAGGGTTGCTCTGGAAACAGAGCATCCGTCAATTTCCACAGGGTCAAAAATTCCCACTGGTGCAATTTCTCCGAAACGGGTGGGTGTCCATTCTATATTGCGAAGAGTGGTTTCGTAAGTTTCGTCTTCAAACTTAAAAGCCAGTCCATCTTTATAATGATGTCCGGTACGCCCACAGCTTTTGGAATAGTCCAGACTGTCGAAAATCATTACAATTCCGTCAATAGGCAGATGTTTTTTGCCTGCCAGATCAGTTAGATTTTCAATATACTGGTTTACAAGATCCAAGGTTAAAGGCTTGGTTGCAACAATATAAGGACAAGGCTGGAAGCCATAGTCAAACAGGCTGGAAACCTTTATAGATCTGCTGTCCAGAAAGAGAAATGGAGAGTCCAGACCTTCCAGAACATTAAAAGGCATAAAGTGCAGACAGCGCCCTGCACAATTTGCCGGATCAAGACTTCGCACAGAGCCAGAAGCCAGATTTCGCCCATTTTTGTAAGGTTCTCCTTTTCCATCTCGGAGGGTTTCTTTTAAACGCTCAAAGTCATTGGTTGGGATGAAGGATTCTCCAACAATCACCAGCCGACCTTTATATGGAATTGAGAGAGGGACATCAACGTATGCAGGGATGTTATGGGTGATGAGTTCCCCAATTTCTCCGTCGCCACGCGTGGAAGCCTCTACAAGTGTTCCATTTTCGTAGACCAATTTAGTCGTTAATCCGTCCAACTTCAGCATAAACAGAACCGGTTGCTTACCGGCAAAGCTTATCAAGTCCTGTACCTGCTTTGTCTTATCTAAAGAGAGCAAAGGGACTGGATGCTTTACTTTGGGAAGTTCACTGATGGGAGTATAGCCTACGGTTTGTGTCGGTGAATTGGATAAGATAAAGCCTGTCTGCTTTTCTAATTCCACTAATTCATCGAAGATTCGGTCATATTCCGCATCACTGATATTCGGACTGTTCTCATTATAATAAGCGTTACGCTGTAAATTCAGATAGTCCACCAGTTGTTTGATTTTTTCCACGTTTGATAATTCATTGGGATGGTTCATTTTATTCTTGTCTCCTTTTCTATGGTATAGTTGTAATTCTTATTTGTTCCGGTTTTTCTTCCTCCTTTCTTTGCGTTTAGGCATAAAAAAAGAGAATGACACGGATGTTCATTCTCTAATGCGTGCAGTTTCCTGCAAAATAAAAAAAGCCAGAAGTCCCTGCTGGTAGCGTGGTATACTTCTGACACTTTTACAAACCTAAACTGCGTGCGTATATCCTTTCCGGATGACACAAATAATAATTACATAGTAAGTGTAACACTATATGCAGTATGTGTCAATATAAAAACGCTATATATAGTTTAATCTGAGCGAAAAAATACTATATATAGAGGAAGCATGGATATGGAAAATATTATCTCTTGATTTCAGAACGTATGTTCTATATAATGAGGTGTAAAGGAGGGGAACGTGAGTTTGGAAAAAGTGATTTTTCATATAGATGTAAATTCTGCCTTTTTGTCCTGGGAAGCGGTATATCGGCTGCATCATTTAGGATGGAAAGGCGATTTAAGAGAACAGGTGTCGGCGGTAGGTGGGGATATGGCGATGCGTCATGGAATCATTTTGGCAAAATCCATTCCAGCAAAGAAATATCGGATACAGACAGGTGAATCAATCTTGGAAGCAAAACAGAAATGTCCAAATCTTATCTTAGTGCCTCCGAATTATGGATTGTATGAGAGGTGTTCCAAAGCTTTTATGGGAATTTTGCAAGAGTATTCTCCCGCAGTGGAACAATACTCGATAGATGAGGCGTTTGTAGATATGACTGGAACGGAATTGCTTTGGGGGACACCAGTGGAAGCAGCGGAGAAGATGCGGAGACAGATTAAGGAACGACTTGGATTTACAGTGAATATCGGTATTTCAGAGAATAAACTGTTAGCTAAGATGGCAAGTGATTTTCAGAAGCCCGACAGAGTGCACACACTATGGAAGTCTGAGTTACAGAAAAAGATGTGGCCATTGCCGGTAAGCGACTTGTTTTTTGTAGGACGGGCAACAACAAAGGCACTTTTCAAGTTGGGAATTCGGACCATAGGAGATTTAGCAAAGAGTGATCCGAGTTACTTAAAACAACATTTGAAGAAACATGGGGAAGTTGTCTGGGGGTTTGCAAATGGGATTGATGTGTCTGTAGTCCAGTCTGCCCCGCCTGCCAATAAGGGATACGGCAATTCTACAACGATTCCTTTTGATGTGACAGATGCATCTACAGCAAAATTGGTGCTGTTGGCTTTGGCAGAGACAGTAGGAAGCAGACTTCGTGGAGCAGGAGTCAGGGCAGAAGTGATTGCAGTAGGGATCAAGAATTATGATCTCAGTTATGCCAGTCACCAGATGACGCTTCAGAATACAACCAATATTACGAAAGAGATTCATCAGTGTGCCTGCCAGTTATTTGACCAGCTCTGGGATGGGACACCCATCCGGCATCTGGGAATCCATACCAGCCGCATCAAGGATCAGGTGAATATGAGGCAATTGGATCTATTTGATACGAATGATTATGAGAAGCTGGAAAAAATGGATGAAACGATAGATCAGATCAGAAAACGGTATGGGAATGATTCGGTAATACGTGCGGCTTTTTTAGGTGGGTGTATTGATCACATGAGTGGTGGCATTTCACGGGAAAAACGTTCTGTGGACTATGAGAAATTAAAGACAGAATAGCGGGAAGGGGGAAGAAACGGTGGCATTTGGAATTGGAATAAATACAGAGCATACAGAGCAGGAGCCTTTATCCGGAACCTATCATGAGGTGGCAGTCCAGTGCTGGTTCACAGCTACCGGAAAATCTTTGCCATTGATGCTGAAGGTAAAAGGGGAGGATGAAGAGATTATCCAGATCAATCATATCCAGGTTCTGACTGTAGAAAAACAGTGGTATGCGGGGATTGTGAACTGGAAGTATAGATGTCAGGCGGTACTTTTGGGAAAACAAATCAATTTTGTGCTTCTATTTTGTCCGGAGGATTGTGCATGGAAACTGGTTGTATAAGATACCCAGGATGAAGTAAAATATGAATGAAGGAGGACAGAAAATGTGCGGAAGATATTATGTGGATGATGAAACTTCACGGGAGATTGAGAAGATTGTAAAGAAACTGGATCAGCGTTTAAAGATAGGGCATGGGCAGGACATCCATCCGTCTGAATCTGCAATTGTACTTACAAAGGAGTGTAGGGAAGTGGCTGCAAGGCAGATGCAGTGGGGCTTTCCGGGGTCCCAGGGAAAGGGATTGCTTATCAATGCAAGGGTAGAGGCTATACTGGACAAGAAGACCTTTCGGGACAGTGTGCTGCATCGAAGATGTGTGATTCCTGCCCATCACTTTTACGAATGGAGTAAAAACAAAGAAAAATATACTTTTCAAAGTCCAAAGCAGGATGCCACATTATTTATGGCAGGGTGTTATCAAATCTATAATGGTCAAAATCGTTTTGTAATTCTGACTACGCAGGCAAATGCTTCTGTAGCACCGGTGCATGAACGGATGCCATTGCTTTTGGAACGACAAGAACTGGAAGATTGGATTATGGAGGATGCAGCGGTAGAATTTATTCTTGCTAAGAAGCCCATACTGTTGAATCGGACAGCAGAATATGAACAACTGAAATTGTTTTCATAAAAAGAGCCGCATACTGCGGCTCAGATAATTCTGTAACATTTCATTTTTGGTGATTGTAAACATAGAAAAGAGTTATATATGATAATCAACACAGGCTAATACGGTATCTTCTGATAAACCATCAATATATCCGTCAATTTCTTCAGACCAATCAGAACTTTCTTTCCCAATCACAATATCATCACGGGATCTCCACATGGATTCATCAATGATGTCATGAAGTGGGAGTGGATATTTCACTTTTGGGGAAATGGTATTCTTTTTCAGATAGGAAGAAAGAGACTGCCCTTTTTGATAGACATACTCACCATATACGGAAATACCAATATCGTTCATTTTTCCGTAGAAATCTTTTTCACAGATTCCTGTTTCAAAGATATGTTTTAGTTTTTGATAGTGTTCTTTTGCCGTATGTATTTCCCAGTCGTGCATACATTGCCAAGCAATATCTTTTTTTCGTGCCGCTGAAACCCACATATAACCATCTGGTGCCGGGCATGTCTTATCTGCTATAGCCCAGCTTGGTTCACCAAGAACATAATCTTTACAGGTGGTTTTCACTAAAAGCATATCTGCCCATCGACCTCCGATTGAGTACCAGTCCCACATAGCATTTGGATTGCAAAAATAGCCATATTTTTGCACTTCTTCATTAAATGGAATCCATCCATCATCGGCAAATGATTGGAAATCAGGATACAGTTTTTGGTTAGGATAACAGAGCATTGCCTGCATCCTTTTTGCACGCTTGGTACGTTTCGTATGATGCAATGGTCCTGCATCACGTTGAAAAACTTTTCCTTGCTGCAGGATATATTTTTTAAAGAAAGAGGGATGATTTTCCGTTACCAAGGTACCATTTGGTAATCGGATGCAATCTGTAGTCCCCTTTTCATAATCATACTCTAGCTCTTGTGTATGGTCGATAAATTCCAGATAGCGTTGATCCGTTGTAGTTTCGCTGTATGGTTCCATAATGTCATTGATGCATGATGTGACCTCTCTGGAAAAAGTGGTTTTTAAGCTGCGTAATTTCCCTAACATAAGTTCACGCAAAATATGGTTTTGCACTTCCTTCTCTTTTTCTATTTGCACTTCAATCTCTTTATTTGTATTCTCGTCTTCGATAATCTCTGGGATTTCCAGTGTTACTAATGATAAAAAATGCATAAAATCGTCCTTTCTATCAAAAAAGGGAAACCCATAAAAGTTTCCCTTCTTGACATAAAAATTTTTGAATTTAGAATCCATTGTTTATTTGTTCTGTTGCTGCAGGCATAGGAGGACTGGATTTTACATAGATTAATAGTTTCCCATGCAGATCCAAATCCTGTTTACTCCATTGCCCATTCTCATAAACCTTTTGGGTAATTGTATTGTAGATAATTGGCGTATCCTCTACACGTTCCATATCAACGACAAGGCAATCCTGAAGGGCAATATATGGATATAGAGCATCTTCAATATATGTCCTTAATTTTAATGCCTGCCTGTGCAGTAGTTCCACATCATACAGTTTTGATAAGGTATAGCTCATTTCTTTGAGCATCCCGGATGTTGTAATGGCCTGTTGGATAACAGAAATCTGCTCTTCCAGAGATACATCTGGATTTATCATAAGCTTTGATAATGTAATTTCTTTTACAAAAGCTGTCGCTGTATCACCAATTTGCTTTTTTAGGCTTTCATAAGGAACCCGATACTGTGTTTGTAAAATTTCAAGTGGAACGTATTCCCGGTTTCTCTTTAAAGTTGAAAGCAATTCACAAAGCCTGCTTCCCAATTCATATATGTTATTCAAGCACACATCACTTCCGATACGGTCTCTGGTGTATGAACCAAATGGTAAATGGTATTTTCTGTTTCGAAAACGATACTGTCACTTGATACCTCCAAAATCGTTAGGATAGGAGATGTTAGAATAGAGAAACCATTGACCCCGGAAATAATAGCACGTTCCCCAACCCGTAGCGGAGAATAAAACCATCCAGAGAGTGTCGTTATTTGTTTATCTTTCACATGGTGCTTTCGATTTGTCATAGTGTTCACACTCCTTTTGTAGCGTCATAGAAAATCTGTTTTTCATGGCTCGTTTTTATGTAACCGAGTAACTCAAACGAAAATATCCTTTCGATACAGGTATATATTCGTCTGGGTGTTCATATAAGGTGGCACGGATACGTTCCTGATAATGCGGATTTTTTTTCGCTTTTGGGTGTTCCTTTAATAAATCGTACAGGTCTTTTAAAGCCCCTCTTCCTCCAATACTCTCCATTGTCAGCCGGATTAGATGATGCCAAGTCAGTGCAAGAATATCTGTATTTTGTACAGAAAACACACCTTCTTGCCGGATGCTGAAGGGGATAATGAAAGAATCCGTTTTTTTCAGCAACAGAGCATATTCTGTCACAATGGGAATGAAAGGCTTTTTGTACGTCCGATTGTCAGAAACACAATTAAACTGGCCCTTTACCAGAAAGGATTCAAAATCACCCATCCGCATTAAATCATGCTGCATACTATAGAACTTACCATGTAGCCGCATATCGCCTACCAGTATGGCAAGCCTGCCACCTTTCCGAAGTGCCAGGAAAAATTTCCGGATACAGTGATTTAGTTTTTCAAGAAAATCCGAATAGTTTTCACAGCGGGATAGGTCGTCCGGGTGAGGGTTTCCCCAGATATTTCCGGAATACTGGATCATATTATAGTAAGGTGGATGGAAAAAGATGAGATCAGCGGAATCCTCCACTTCATCTTTTAGAGCATTCCAGTTACCTTTTCCATAAGCAGGTGCCGGATTTAGATCATAGAGCAGGGAGCGTACCTGATAACGGTCAGCAGCTGCCTTTGAAGTCCCAGAGCCACTCATAGGATCTAAGAGAGTAAAGGTGCTGGTATCTTTTCCGTAATACCGCTTATCGTCCAGGCAATAGCGTAGAAGTGCTGCAACCACTTCGGGAGAGCAGTTACCACGCCACTGGCTGTTACCGCCTTCTCCCCGTTCTGGGTATGCCATGAAAGAAGTCAGTTCCTTTCCTACACGTTTTCGCAATCCTTCCGTTCCAAGCATGTCAGCGACAGTACGCCATTGGGGACCAAATTCAGCTTCTAATAATTGTGCTGCCCGATGCAGCAGTAAGTCATTCATTTTATATCACCGTCCTTTCATAATTTTGTTGGAGATAGCGGGAAATCGCCGCCGCAGTCATTTTGGCACAGCCTAAATCCATTTCGCTGAAAGATTGTTGATTTTTTGTACACAGTAAAAGTCCCAACGTTTCACCAAATTCGTCTTTTTTAGAAATAGGGAAAAAGGCTGATAAAGGATATTTTCCTGTCATAGTAGGGTATATGCGTTCCTTATCAGAGAATAATTTCATCTTTCCCTGTTGAAGAAGCCTTTGAATACTTTCTGTTACAGGCATATTAAGTGCTGTATGATAATTCTTGGAAGCAATGATTTTGGAATGATTACATAACAGGATCCGGCAAGGGACATTACTATGTAAAATATCCAGAAAACTGTCTAACCGGATATCCATAGGGATATGGGAGTCGCATTTACGAAGACAGATGTTGCGTGTGTCAGCTTCCAGCATCAATACATCGCCTGTATGAAGCTGTAGGGCTTTTCTTACTTTGGCAGGAATAATGATCCGCCCTTGTTGGTCAATATTTAGTGTTGTAGCATAATCCATAGAGATCTCCTTTCCTTTATAAAAAGAAGCAGTCTTTTCGGCTGCTTCTTTGTTGAAATTCTTTAAGCGACATACATACCATTCAGATATTGCTCTTGTGGCTGTCCCTGCATATAGGAAGTCATTTCATCTGGCTGTGGCTGTATATTTTGTGCCATTCTTGCTTCCTGTTGCTTTTTAAATTGTTGTTTGCCGTTTTGAATCAGGAAGGATGCAACATAGTTTTCCCAATTTACGATATAGGAATCAGCACGTTTTAACAGCATATAAAAATCCATATCTGTCAATTGGATAAAAGCACTTTTTTCAGAGATAAAACTTTGAGCCTGCATATAAGTGCCGCCGTTATGATTCTTTTTTTTTGATACCTTTTCCGTTATTAATTTGAATTCTCCATGGGCTGGTCAGTATTTCCTGCTGGTTGTTATATACGTGGCGGGAAATAAAAAACTGTTGTGCAGTAGAATAGCCATTACCATCCGGCACACCAAATATTTTACTTTGTGACCATTCAAATTCAGGAAAGCCAGCGGTAACTCTGGACAGCAGAAATTGAATTTGTTCGGGTGCCAGATGAAAACGGGTGATAATATTTTTATCACCGGTACCACTAGAGTAATCCTGTATGGAGATTCCAATAAGGGAGTGAACTTTATGACCATTTTCTTCAAATTCTCCTTTTGCATGAAGCTGTGCATAGCTGTTATAACTTGTGTAGCGGAGGCGGTCATACAGTGCAATTAATTTTTTACTGGTCTGTACTTTGCATATCTGATCTGTAATTGAGTTTTGATAATTTTCACTCATGTATGTTTTCCTTCTTTCTATTTCAAATATTGTTTTACAAGCTGTGTCATATTTTTGGGTAAATCTTCTAATTTGGTAATATCTAAAAAACCATCCTGATAGATTCTGCGAATGTTTTCTTTGTCATCACCAATTGCTGCAGCAAAGATCACAATGCCACGTTTACGATATTCATTCTTGATACCACGAAGATCTGCTTCTGCTTCCGTACCACTGTACCCACAATCTGCGGGCTGTCCGTCAGAGATTATGATGAGGAGTTTTTGTGATTCCGGACGCTTTGCCAGGTGTTCCGCAACATAACGAAGTGCAGCTCCATCCCGGTTGCCATTACGGGCAGACATATCCATCAGCCGGTAACGGTCAGAGTCATCCAGAGAATCAAATTCAGCATAGGAATACAAAGCAACACCCTTGGAATCTGTAGAATGCCCATAAATGGTAATAGGAATTCCCAGGCTCGTACAGAAATCATACAGCACGATTGCAGTTTTCCGGGCATGGGTAATACGATCTCCCCAGCCCATAGAACCACTTTCATCAACCAAAAGTCCCACGGAAAGTTTTTGTTCTTCATCCGGAAGCCTGGTTCTGGTAAAGATACTGCCGTCCTTTCGGTGTAAAGCCCGCATATCCAGCCTTTTACCAAATAACAGGTTTTTTTGTTTTCCGCCTTCGGCCTCTTCTTTTAATAAAGGAAGAATGGAACTTTGCAGCCTTTTGGAGGTCCGCAAAAGAGGGGAAGCAACTGTTTGATAAGATTTGATAAAAAAGTCGGAAACTGGATTGATGCGGTGGATTGTTACATGGATGCCTGCATGGGCATTTCCGTAATGTATTTCATCCGCCGATTTTTGCAAGTCTTCTGTTAATTCCTGTTCATAATCATTTTGGGCTTTTTCCGTAGCAACATCATTTAGGATGCGTGCAAGATCATTCGCTGCATTTTCATAACCGGAACCGGCATACTGTGATGCGTATGTGATTCCTGGATTATTTCCATCTAATATTGCTGTAGTTTTAGCAAGTTCAATTCTTCCTCCTTCTTCCTGCAGTACTTTTTCTGCCTGGTTGATCGCATCTTGCCTGTAATTTGGATCAAGACCAGATAAGTCACAGTTTATAGGAGTTTTTGATTTTTCTGTAGGACCTGGAATGTTTTTGGGGATTCCTCCGTTTTTACCAGTTGGAAGAGGAGATCCGCTACCTGATTCTTTCCGCAGCAGATCTTCCAGAGCATCGCCAACTTGGGTACTATCCTGCTTTTTTAAAGACTCTCTGGTTTGCTCTACTATAGGTTGAATATAGTTCCAGCAAAGTACTAAAAGATAGTTGGAAGCACGGAAGCGTTCTTTCCCCTGTGTGGCAATTAAGGCATCGTCAATATAATCCATGCAGTCTGAGAGTGTGTCCGTGCATTCTCCGGAATAATTCGTGCGGTTATTTATATTACCAGTCCTGCAATAAGACAAAATTAAATTGCTCATAATGGAAAACGGCTGATAGCCACAATCAAGTTGTTCCTGTATAGAAGGAATCAATTCAGACATCCGCAGATTATTGATCTGTATTCCCTGCTTAAAAGTTCCGGGATATTCTTCACACATCCGGGCTTCAATGTAGATGTCCTCCAGTATATTATTAAACTGTGCAGCACAGCGGGATAGCGTCAGACACGTTGCGTTATCTTTTTCTTCCATGGCATCTAAGATGTCCTGCAGATTTGCCTTGTATCCAGAAGGCAGATTGTCTGGTGCTTCTGGATAGAAGGAACCATTTTCCATATTGGTCAGATAAAGCTGTAGTGATGCAAAATCAGAGTAACGCAGATGTCCGATTTCATGTCCGGTCAATCCTGTCAGGCTTTGTGAACGTAGAAATCGGGAAGGAAAGCTTTGGGTTATCGGGTTTGCAGCGTTACAGTGAATTCTATAATTATCTGTATAAGCGATGTCTGCATTTTCAGAACTGTCCCATTCCATAAGTACCTGAAGCCCATAGCGAAAACGGCCAGTAGCCGCTTTCGCCAGAGATGTTTGGTATTTTTGGAAAGCCGATGAAAGAAAGAGTTCTTCATCAGTGATTTTTGACTCCGTATCCCGGATCATTCTTTTTAAAGCTTTTTGAGTGTTATTCAATTTCTTCACCTTTCTTTCTTTTTCATATTTTGGGTTAGGAGATCTTCCATTGTACAGCCGTAATACTGGGCTAACCGAAAGACGGCGTAAGCAGATGGAAGCGTATGCCCATTTTCATAGTTCATAATTGTTTTTTCCGGTAGATGCAGAAGTCTTGCTACGGCTTTCTGAGAGAGTTTCGTCTGCTTGGATTTTCTTAAATAAACGAGATTTTCTGCCAGAATTTTGCGTAGTTCGGCTTCGGTATAAAAGGTGTTCTTCAATAGTGTGTTATGATGCAAGAACTGTATCCAAGCAAGAACCTTCAATTTCGATACGGCTTTCAGAATCGGCAGTGACGGAAGATAAAATGGTATAATGAGCAGCTTCCTGTATATCGCCACATACCATAAAAGACTGAACCCAGGCAATTAATTCCCGGACTCCACAGCAGCCATCTGTTATCAGGTTATCCTGACAATACTGTGCGATGGAACGTACAATCTGCGTCATGGTACGTACTGATTTTTTATCGGAACATCCGGTAATAGCAAGAACACGCTCTACCATGGTCTCTTCATCCGGTTCATCCATATCTATGACCATATTCATCCTTGAAATGACAGACTGGTTCATGGGACGACAGCCGGCATAGTCATGATTAGTTGTGACTACAATGGTAGTATCCGGATGCCGATGGATGACTTCCCCGTTTGGCAGAAATACACTGTTACAACGGTCCAACAGGGAATTAAGCCCTACCAGTACACCAGGATTGGCAATCACCGTAGGCTCCTGTATTTCTACCAGATAGCCGTTTCGGATGGCTTCAACCAGTGGTGTATCCACATAGCGGAACTGTTGGCTGTTGGAGGTAGCAGTTTGTTTCTGTTTCATTTCCTCAGATATATGATGGATCAATTCTTCATAAACTGTATTTTCTGATACTTTTTCATCATAAGTACCCGTTAATTTTTCATAGGCAGTAGCCGGATCGAGGGTAATGTCTTGAAAAGAGGGCAGTTCCCCTACCAAAGAAAGCTGTTTTTCATCTACATCAGGTAAAATCTGTCCAAGAAGGTCAAAAATTTCTGTATTTGCCGAGCAGGTGATGCATCGGTAAGGCAGGTGAAGTCCTGCAGCAATGGCTTTGGCACCTTCGGTCTTTCCTGTTCCAGCAGGCCCACGGAGCATAAAATTCCGCATAGGCTGCTTGCTGTTAGTTGTTAATTTGGCATGTTCACATATTCTTTGGATTTCTTTTGGGATTACATACCAATCTTCGAGAATAGGAACGGTTGATTCTTCTTGGGGAGTTAATGTCCGAGAATTGGACAGGATGTATTTATCGACAAAATCTTCTTTGGGAATTGAAACGGCGGAAGCAGTATAGTGATGTCCACCTTTTAATACCTGAAAGGCACCCTGGATAATTTCCGTTGGTGCATAAACACCTTTTTGGATATTCAGTGGTGTAAGTCTTTGGATCACGCCATTTGCAGGAGTATCAATTTTGATATTCCCGATAGGAAGGGAATCGCCATAACGGATCCTACGGTACACGTTATCACAAAGGAGTGCAGCCGTTTCTGCCGCTTTGGGCAGGTCAGGAAAACCGTCATCACGGTGTTGCTTTAATTCCTGATATTTTTCATTGAATTCGTCATCTGAAAGGAAAGTAGGCATTAAAGCAAAATAAAGAGCACTTCCCGAATCATCATCTTTTTTAAACTGATATGGCTCTGGTTTACTGTCCAGATCCAAAGGTTTTTCATACTTTCCGGCTATAAATTTCCCAGTCATACGGTTGTAGACCACTACATGCAGCAACCCAGTACGGCTTGGATATTCTGCGATTGTAAAATTGTTTGCCTGGCTTCCAATGGCTCCGAGTTCTTCCTCTGCTTTTCCAGCAGGTGGATTTTCCAAATCCATATAAGTAAAAACTGCCTGCAAAGTAGCAGAATGCAGAGTGGCTTGCTTTCTTGGCTGAATGCAGTGTTTGGAAGAAATGCCCTTAAAAACAGCATCACGTCCGGAATAACAATCAAAAGGTTTTGGCAGTGGCCGTTCAAAAGCCCATTTTGGAAAAAAATTCACATTTGACATAAGATTTCCTCCTATTCTTTCATCCAGGATAATTCGAGGGCCTGGTCCTTTTCTTTTGCGGTCAATTCATCTTTTTGGAAGATGGAAATGAGAACATCCCAATAGTTTCGTGGCGGGAAATAATCAAAACAATCCTTGATTTCCGCTGTATCACCATTTTGGATGTAAATTTGCCCGTTTTCATTAATATAGAGTTTATGGTGTCCTTTCGCATGGAGCTGCCCGATAAGGTTCTCCAGTTTTTTCTTGCCAATTAAGGAATACCAGGATTCCGGATCAGCAAACGGAACATCGTCCTCATCGGTAACTGTGACAGTCTTTTTGAGGCTGGCAATGGTCAGCATTTGAAGTTCCAGATATCCGTATTGGTTCATACGTGCTTCCGCAAAGTTGTAGTCCTCCGTATGAAAGGTTCTCAGACGTATGGGATTTCCGCAAAGAAGCTGCTTCATGGATGGCGGCTTCTGGAATTCCCATGTTGCATTTGGAAATGCAGCCTGTAGTTTGTCGGTAATCTGATAGCTGATTTGTCTCCAAAGCAATTCTTCTGTTTCGGAAACTGGCTCAGATGATTTCAAAGAAGACCAAGGGCTTGTTTTGCCCTGGTTCTTGAGTAGGTTTAGAGTCAGTTTATAGATTTTAGGAAGAAGTGTGGAAAGAAATAGCAGCAGGATGCCAAGGATTCCGATACTTGCGACTGCATTACGATTTCCATTTCCTGGTATGAATATAGTTGCAATTAACAAAATTATTGTGAGCATACTTAGAACTTTAAGAAATTTCTTTTGTGTATTCACTTCATTTCCTCCATGTTTGTTTCAATAGAAAAAGGAATTGCAGCAGACCAGTAGATACTGGAAAGTCGCAATTCCTTCATTTTAGGGATCTTTGATAATTTACGGGAATGGAAGCTGCTGTGGTGGTGTATTTTCCGGAATATTGGTAAATCCATCACCAGACACATTGCCAGCCGTAAATCCCTGTGGTGCATAAGCCGATCCCCCTGCCGGAGCATAAGACATCTGTTGTGCGGCTTGTGGCATCATATTGTTATTGACTGGCATTGCGCCAGTAGGCATGGTACCGGAAGGATTCATTCCCATTGCCGGGTTTCCATTATAAGTAGCACCGTTTGCTGGTACTGGTGGAACATTCGGATTTCCGACCATTGGATTACCCGGTACAGGTGCTGCTGCATTGGTATCATTACGATTCGCAGGTAAGAACTGCCAGTCCTTTACCATAATTTGCGGCGTGATAGCTGCTTGACCTGCATTATTGCCTTTCTGGTGAATATACGGATGGAGTTCTAAATCTCCGTAGACCATGAGACACGTTGATTTTTTGACACCGGCTTTTATCAGTCGATCTGCAAGAAACTTGTTGCAGTAACACTGATAGAAGATGGGTTCTTCCTTTCCGTTTTGACCTCTCTGGTTGGTAGCAAGACCCAGACTGATGTATTCAGTTCCGGAGTTCTTTGCTTGTTGCATAACCGGATCGGCAGTTACCCTTCCTGTTACAATGATAATAGATGACATAAAAATTCTCCTTTCTGCCCTTTGGGCGATAAAATAGTGATAAATAAAAAAAGTGCCATTATAGTACCGTATAAAACGGCATTATAATGACACGATTTTCCAACTTAAACTGCATGTGTACTGGAGATAGTATCCAGACACCCTATAAAGGGATAACACAAAACTTAAATACAATATCATAGTAACACAAGATGTGGAGCAGGTCAATGATAAAAATACTATATATAGAATTTGGAGATTTTAAATATCAATTTTTTGTAATAAAAATAATAGATTTATTATTTAATAGTATAAATGAGTCGGATGGTTTTCCAAGCATATTACATTTGTTGGCGTATGTATAATAAATACTATGGATGGCTATATTTACGAATTAAGAGGATTGTTTAAAGAAAATATTAAAGAATTAGAAGCGGAATTATGAAATATTTGAGTATTCTATTTTTGGTCTACTAATAGAGAAGAATAGTTTGTAATTTCAATTTCAACTAAAAAGTACATAAAATTTAATATATCATATTATAATATAAAAATCAATATTTTATTTTAGATCTATATGTGGTACTATATGAATAGACTTCTAAAAAAACAAGTCTTGATTTTTTTTATTAAAGGTGATATAATTCCTAATTTGTCCTAAAGGAGTGTTTTTATGTGTGAGGTATTGAAAGAGATTTATAGGAAAGTTTATAATGAGCCCTTTGTTTATGATAATCTAGATAGTAGAATAAAATTACAAAAGGCAGTATATCTATTAGAAAATATGGGGGTTGATGTAGGTGACTATAGTTTTTCATGGAATAAATATGGTCCCTATTCTTTAGGACTAGATAGTGATGCAAGAAATTGCAGCATGAAAGATGAGCAGAAAATATCTTTTAGTTCTACCGCAGAACATGGATTTGAGAAATTGCGGGAATATATAAATGAACAAATTGGATATAATTGTACTCAGTGGATGGAATGTATTGCCTCTTTGCATTTTTTGAAAAATATATATAGGTTTAAAGGGACTCAATTAATGAGTGAATTAAAAGAAAGGAAACCGTATTTGTCGAATAAGGAAGCAAATGAAAGGGCTCTATCCATTGCAAAAGGGATAAAAGTTGGGGTTTAAAAATGGCTCGTACAAAAGCAACTAGTGCTAAATACTATAAGATTGAATTTGTGGACAGAATTTTGGATCCTGTTCATGGATTTATTGACGTAACACAAGTAGAAAAAGAGATTATTGAATTACCTATATTCAAAAGAATGCAAAGTCTAAAACAATTGAGTTTAACAAATTGGGTTTTCCCGGGAGCAGAACATACACGATATATGCACTCCTTGGGTGTAATGTATATTGCGGATCTGATGGCTAAAAATTTAAAGGATGAAAATTATAAACTTAGATTCAATGATGCTCAGCGTCAGCTAATTAGATTAGCAGGTTTATTGCACGATATCGGTCATTACCCACTTTCTCATGTTACAGAATATGTATATAACAGCAATCTGTTAGAAGAGAATAATACTTTATTAAATCATAATAAAAATATTAAAAAAAAGATAGATAAATTATCTTCTGATGAAATATCTGTAGAAGACTATATGAAAAATCGTTATAGTAAACCCATGCACCATGAAACAATGGGAACAAAGGTTATCGAATGCGATAGTAAAATAAAAGAAATTATAAATAGATATTGTCCATTTATAGATATTCAAGATATTCAAGATATTATTGTCGGATGCGTGGAGAGAAATCCTGAAATATCAGCAATGGTGCAGTTGATTCATTCTGAAGTAGATGCAGATGGAATTGATTATGTTATGCGAGATGCCACATTTTCAGGGACGAGTTATGGCGGTTTTGAATTGGGATTATTGCTAAGAAATCTTGTAGTAAAAACATACAATGGGATTGAAATTGTTGGGATAAAGCCCAAAGGTATTTCTGTAGTTGATCAATATTTGGTTAGCAAATATTTTGCTTATACACAAGTTATTTTTAATCGCCATGTTGCGATTTTTGATGCTATGGCAGAAATATTTTCTAAAGTATTGGTTAGTTTGGATTATTCGCCTTATCCAAAGCCCGTCACGTTGAATCAACATATCAAAAGACATGAAATGAATGATGAATATTTGAAGTTTACAGATAGAGCCTTTTGGACTCAATTAGATAACATCAAAAAAGAAAATTTAGAGGGATATGTTCCTGAATATATTGTTAGAATACATGAAAAATTATTACATTATCAGGAATTTGACATGGCAGAAAATGGTGAGATAATTATAACTTCAAATGATAAAAAAGATGTTTGCGATAAGTTAAAAGAATCTAGTATTTATCAAGAATTATTAAGTGAAAATGAAGATAAATTGATACTTTTTCATAGTAGAGGTTTTACATCGCAAATTCCAGAGAAGAAGTTCAGAGAAATACTAGATAAGATTAATTTAGATACAACATCAGAAGAGAAATTTATTAAATACAATACGAAGAGATTGCAAGAAGGTGTAGCGGTAATAGAACCTCAAAAATCTCTTAAATTATTGGCAGATGATCCAAGATCTATAATGAGTCATTTATATGGAACGGAAACATATATTTTGAGAGAATATAAAGTTAGTTAAGTATTTACATAGCCGGATGGTTTTCAAGAAAAGAAGATTATCTGGCTATTTTCATGTCCAGATATGTAAACGTTAACCAAAACGATCGAATGAAAAAAATGTCAGATGAGCAATTTTTACAACCTCGCCCGATGGAGCGAGGTTGTAAAAGATATCTACCAAAATTAAAATAGAGTAAAAACGGTGGCATCTATATTTGTGAATAGTTGGATGCAAGTGTAATTTATGAGTAGCGTAGCAATATTTTGTGCTTACTTCAATTATGTTGTTTTTATAGGTTCGGCGTAGTGAATTCCTATGTTTCTTTTATGCGTCTTTTTTATTAAGACAGTTTTTGGTGTCTGTTTTCGGCTTCATAGACCAAAATAGGACATTCATAAGAATTACAATCAGTAATACAGCAGCTAAAGCCACCCAGAATCCTATGTTCAGACCAAGCCATTCCGTAGTTCCAAAAAGTGTCATCCAAAGTTCTTTCCAGTTCATTGTTGCACCTCCTTAAAGCAATTCGCCAAAATGACGGACATAAGCCTTTTTCAAGCTTGTTGCCAAAACCATATACAATAAGATGCACGGAAGCAGATATGCAAAGTATGCTGCTGGCAGTGCCACAAACCCAAGAAGTTTTCCAAATATCGTAAATGGTATGACGGTTAGAATCGTAATCCCTGTCATTGTAAGGAATGTCACAGGAGCAGATGCCCGGCTCTGGATAAATGGGAGCTTCGGTGTACGAATCATGTGGATCACTAATGTCTGGCTCCACATAGATTCTACAAACCAGCCAGCCTGGAACATTCCGATATACTGTGTCTGCATCGCCGTCAGCTCTGTTCCGCTAAAATGAGCCGGCAGGTCATTGAACAGGATACCCTTGGATACAAAGAATGGGCAGAATACAAAGTACATGAAAATGTATGTGGTAAAATCAAAGATGGAGCTGGTTGGTCCGATCCAGATCATAAAACTGCCTACACTGGAGGCATCCCATTTCCGTGGTTTGGCAATAAACTCTTCATCTACATTGTCCCATGGGATTGCCGTACAGGACAGGTCGTAGATTAGGTTCAGGAAAATCAAATGTACACTTTCCATTGGCAGGAATGGCAGAAGAGCAGAAGCAGCTAGTACGGAGAACATATTTCCAAAATTGGAGGAAGCAGTCATTTTGATGTACTTGATCATGTTGGCATAGGTTTTCCGCCCTTCAATGATGCCCTGTTCCAAGACCATCAGATCTTTTTCTAAAAGAATGATGTCTGCAGATTCTTTTGCCACGTCTACCGCTGTATCTACGGAGATGCCGATGTCCGCAGATTTCATGGCGGCAGCATCATTGATTCCATCGCCCATAAAGCCAACAGTATGACCATTCTCACGAAGAACAGAAACAATACGGGCTTTCTGTTCCGGTGTCAGTTTCGCAAATACATCGGTGGTTTCTGCCGCTCTGGCAAGTTCGGCATCATTCATATGTTCCAGATCAGAACCCAGGAGCATATTGCGGACCTTCAGCCCTACCTGTTTACAGATGGTCCGGGTTACTTTTTCATTATCGCCTGTGAGGATTTTGG